>OLNY01000133.1_pt1 | contig 74485 bp, 64 predicted proteins | sample 1671981 | NCBI WGS metagenome assembly OLNY01 (sample SAMEA3136632, study PRJEB25190) | human gut metagenome | biome: human gut; feature: human-associated habitat; material: faeces | place: Austria | collected 2013
CAACAATTAATGGAATGTTGCCAAATTAAAATATAAATCATTTGTTTGCACAATTCGGTGCGGCTGTTTTTGTTGGATATGACGGTGAATTTGTGGGTCGGGTGTAGGGTTGATTGAGCGGACTGCGGTGGTGGTGCGGATGGTAGTGGGAAAGAGGTGCTGGAGGCGGTCGGGAGATGGTGAAAAGACGAGGTGTAAACGAAAAATTTACGATATCGTAACACATTGGTAATAGTAGAAGTTTGTGCGTCGAATTGTGCGATTTTTGTTCAAATCGGAGAAAATAGGAAAATCGGCGAGATGTGTAAGCTAAAATGCTTGACAAGGGGTTGCTAATATTATATAATAGTATACTGTATCATAATGGAGTTTTCCACCTATTTCATGCGTTTTTGAGTGCAGAAATTCATGGAAAACACCGCCAAAACCACTGGCGAATACGATTGTTATATAGTATTATATAAATGTATTTTCCAAATAAATTAAGGAGTGATTGAGCCTATGGTGAATGTCAAGGACGTAAAACTTGGTAAGAACACGAGAAAGAGCTTTGCCAAGATCAATGAGGTTCTGGAGATGCCTAACCTTATTGAGGTGCAGAAGAACTCTTATCAGTGGTTCCTCGATGAAGGTCTGAAGGAGGTCTTTAGAGATGTTTCAGCTATTACCGATTATAATGGTACGCTGGAGCTCACTTTCGTAGGATACCATTTCGACGAAGAGGCTAAGTATTCTGTTGCAGAGTGCAAGGCGAGAGATGTAACTTATGCAGTGCCACTGAGAGTTACTGCAAGACTTAGTAATACCGAGACCGGCGTTATCAAGGAGTCCGAGGTATTTATGGGTGACTTCCCTAAAATGACCGACAGCGGTACTTTCGTTATCAACGGTGCAGAGCGTGTCATCGTTTCTCAGCTGGTGCGTTCACCAGGCGTTTATTACGCTTTTGACAAGGACAAGACTGGTAAGGATCTGTTCAAGACCACTGTTATCCCTAACAGAGGTGCTTGGCTTGAATATGAAATGGATTCTAACGATGTCGTTTATGTCAGAATAGATAAGAACAGAAAGATCCCTCTTACTACTTTCCTGAGATCACTGGGTCTTGGTACTAACGAGGAGATCGAGGAAGTTTTTGGTCCTGATGAAAGACTTACTCAGACTATCATGCAGAAGGATCAGACTGCAAACAGAGAAGAGGCTCTGCTTGAGGTCTACAAAAAGCTCCGCCCGGGTGAGCCTCCTACAGTAGATTCTGCTGTTACTCATCTTAATAACCTGTTCTTTGACGCTAAGAGATACGATCTTTCAAGATTCGGCAGATATAAGTACAACAAAAAGCTGGGCGTAGGTTCAAGACTTGCAGGTCACAGACTTTCAAGACCTGTTGTGAACCCTATGACTGGCGAGGTAATGGCTGAGGCTGGCGAACTCATCAGCTTTGACAGAGCTATGGAGATCGAAACTGCCGGCGTTATGGAAGTTTATGTTGACGTTGAGGTCAAGGAGCATCTTACTTCCGCAACAGGCGAGGCTGTTACTAAGCTCGAAGAGTGCGAGGTAAAGATCATAGGCAACGGTATGGTGGATATCAACGCTTATGTTGACTTTGACTGCACTGAGCTTGGCATCAACGAGAAGGTTTCCTTCAAGGCTCTCAAGGAAGTTCTTGAGGATTCAGACAACGAGGAAGAGCTCAGAGAGAATATCAGAACAAGAGCTGACGACCTCGTTCCTAAGCATATCACTATCGATGATATCATCGCTACAGTTTCTTACTTCCTGAACCTTTGCGAGGGCGTGGGTACTGTTGACGATATCGACCACCTGGGCAACAGAAGAATACGTTCGGTAGGCGAACTTCTTCAGAACCAGTTCAGGATCGGTTTCACAAGAATGGAAAGAGTTATCCGTGAAAGAATGAACATTCAGTCACAGGACGCTGAGGCGGTAACTCCTACTGCTCTTATCAATATCAGACCTATCACTGCGGCAATAAGAGAGTTCTTCGGTTCTTCTCCTCTGTCACAGTTCATGGATCAGAACAACCCTCTGGCTGAGCTTACTCACAAGAGACGTCTTTCAGCCCTCGGCCCTGGCGGTCTTTCAAGAGATCGTGCGGGATTTGAGGTCCGTGACGTTCACTATACACATTACGGCAGAATGTGTCCTATCGAGACTCCTGAAGGTCCTAACATCGGTCTTATCTCTTACCTTGCATCTTTCGCAAGAATAAACGAGTACGGCTTTATCGAGGCTCCTTACAGACGTGTTGACAAGGAAACAGGCGTTGTAACTGACGAAGTTGTTTATATGACAGCTGACGTTGAGGACAACTACATGGTCGCTCAGGCAAACGAGCCTCTTACTGAGGACAACAAGTTTGCTAGACCTAAGGTAAACGGCAGATACAGAGATCAGATACTTGAGATCGAAAGAGAAAAGATCGATTTCATGGACGTTTCACCTAAAATGGTAGTTTCTGTCGCTACTGCTTGTATCCCGTTCCTTGAGAACGACGACGCTAACCGTGCCCTCATGGGTTCAAACATGCAGAGACAGGCTGTGCCGCTGCTCAAGACTGAGTCACCTATCGTTGGTACCGGTATGGAGTACAAGGCTTGTCTTGATTCAGGCGTTGCTGTGGTTTCTAAGAACGCAGGTGTTGTTGAAAGCGTTGACGCTGACAAGATCGTTATCCGTGAGGACAGCGGTATGCTCAGAACTTATGAGCTGACTAAGTTCAAGCGTTCAAACGCAGGTACTTGCACGAACCAGAGACCTATCGTAAACAAGGGCGAGAGGATCGAGGCTAATCAGATAATCGGTGACGGTCCTGCTACTTCAAACGGTGAGCTTTCACTTGGTAAGAACGCCCTTATCGGTTTCATGACCTGGGAAGGTTACAACTACGAGGACGCCGTTCTTCTGAACGAGAACCTTGTAAAGCAGGATAAATACACTTCTATCCATATTGAAGAATATGAGACAGAGGCTAGAGATACTAAGCTCGGACCTGAGGAGATCACAAGAGATATCCCTAACGTTGGTGAGGACGCTCTCAAGGATCTGGACGAGAACGGTATCATAAGAATAGGTGCTGAGGTACGTTCGGGCGATATCCTCGTTGGTAAGGTAACACCTAAGGGTGAAACTGAGCTGACAGCTGAGGAAAGACTGCTCAGAGCTATCTTTGGCGAAAAGGCTAGAGAAGTTAGAGATAATTCTCTTAAAGTACCTCACGGCGAGGCCGGTACTATCATTGACGTTAAGATATTCACGAGAGAGAACTGCGACGAGCTTTCTCCTGGAGTAAATATGCTCGTTAGATGCTACATCGCACAGAAGAGAAAGATCTCTGTGGGCGATAAAATGGCGGGTCGTCACGGTAACAAGGGTGTCGTTTCAAGAATACTTCCACAGGAAGATATGCCATTCCTTGAGGACGGTACTCCGCTTGATATCTGTCTGAACCCATTGGGCGTACCTTCTCGTATGAACATCGGTCAGGTGCTCGAAGTTCATCTTGGTATGGCTGCAAAGGCTCTTGGCTGGAAGATCATGACTCCTGTATTCGACGGTGCTCATGAGGCTGATATCAGAGAGTGCTTTAGGATGGCTCAGCAGAATTATCTTGAGCACAAGGACGATGAGTTCACTCTCCACACAATGGACGAGGTCATCAACCCTAACGCTCTGAGCATGAGCGAGGACGGCAAGTTCACTGTATATGACGGAAGAACAGGTGAAAAGTTCGATAACAGAGTTACAGTGGGTTATATGTACTACCTGAAACTTCACCACCTCGTTGACGATAAGATACACGCACGTTCAGTTGGTCCTTACTCACTGGTAACACAGCAGCCACTCGGCGGTAAGGCACAGTTCGGCGGACAGAGATTCGGAGAAATGGAAGTTTGGGCACTTGAGGCTTACGGTGCTGCTTATACACTTCAGGAGATATTGACAGTCAAGTCTGACGATACAGTAGGAAGAGTCAAGACTTACGAGGCTATCGTAAAGGGTCAGAACGTTCCTAAACCGGGCGTTCCTGAGGCATTCAAGGTACTTGTAAAGGAACTTCAGTCACTTGGTCTGGATCTCAAGGTACTCAACATCAATAATGAGGAAATAGATCTCAAGCAGTCCTTTGACGAGGACGAGGAGCTCGTTCCACAGCCTGCTATCGAGGAGAACATCGATTTCAGCGTTGACGAGGGCGATCTCGACGAAGGCTTTATGGCTGAGGACGAGAACGGAACTTCCGAGCTGGACGGCAGTGCTGCCTCTGACGGATCTGATCTGTTCCTTGACGGTGAATAATTTTGCACAGTAATGTGTAGTTTCCTAAATAAGCTGAGGTCAACGGGCGGAAAGCTCCGCCCTGTGACCGTTTCATAAAGAGACGGCTTTTGCCGTGCTCCAAACTAAACAGGAAGAGGGTACTGCTGTTGGAATTCAATGAGTTTGCATCAATCAAGATCGGTCTTGCATCGCCTCAGAAGATCCGTGAGTGGTCTTACGGCGTTGTTACCAGACCTGAAACAATAAATTACCGTACTCAGAAACCGGAAAAGGACGGTCTGTTCTGCGAAAAGATCTTTGGACCTTCAAAGGACTGGGAATGTCACTGCGGTAAATACAAGAAAATCCGCTTTAAAGGCAAAGTCTGCGAACGCTGCGGCGTTGAGGTAACAAGAGCCAAGGTTCGTAGAGAGAGAATGGGTCACATCGAGCTTGCTGCACCTGTTTCTCACATTTGGTATTTCAAGGGAACTCCTTCAAGAATAGGACAGATGCTTGAGATATCACAGAAAAGACTTGAAGAAGTTCTTTACTTCACAAAATACATCGTTATCGACCCAGGCAACACTGAGCTTATCAAAGGTCAGCTGCTCACTGAGAAGGATTATAACGAGATGCTGGAAAAGTATGACGAGGACGATTTCAGAGCCGGCATGGGTGCTGAGGCTATCAAGGAGCTCCTTGAAGAGATCGATCTCGAAAAGCTTTCCGCAGAACTGAAAGCAGAGCTTAAAGATCTGCCAGCCGGTCAGAAGAGAATAAAGCTCCTTAAAAGACTTGAGATAGTTGAGGCTTTCAGAACATCAGGCAACAGACCTGAATGGATGATACTTGAGGCTATACCTGTTATCCCACCGGATATCAGACCTATGGTACTGCTGGACGGCGGAAGATATGCCACAAGTGACCTTAACGACCTTTACAGACGTGTTATCAACAGAAATAACCGTCTTAAAAAGATGCTGGAGCTTGAGGCACCTGACATCATCGTTAGAAACGAAAAGAGAATGCTCCAGGAGGCTGTTGACGCTCTTATCGACAACGGCAGACACGGCAGACCTGTTACAGGTCCTAACAACAGAGCATACAAGTCACTTTCTGATATGCTCAAAGGTAAGCAGGGACGTTTCAGACAGAACCTTCTTGGTAAGCGTGTTGACTATTCAGGACGTTCTGTTATCGTCGTAGGCCCAGAGCTGAAAATGTATCAGTGCGGTCTGCCAAAGGAAATGGCTCTTGAGCTTTTCAAGCCTTTTGTTATGAAAAGACTTGTTGATACTAACCCGTCTATCAACATCAAGTCCGCAAGGAAAAAGGTAGACAGAGCTGAGCCTGAGGTTTGGGACGCTCTTGAAAACGTTATTCAGGGTCACCCTGTAATGCTCAACCGTGCTCCTACACTTCACAGACTTGGTATTCAGGCATTCGAGCCTATCCTTGTCGAGGGCAGAGCTATCAAGCTCCACCCACTGGTTTGTACAGCGTTCAACGCCGACTTCGACGGCGACCAGATGGCTGTTCACCTGCCTATATCTGCTGAGGCTCAGGCTGAGGCAAGATTCCTTATGCTGGCTGCAAACAACCTGTTGAAACCTTCTGACGGACGTCCGGTTGCAGTTCCTACACAGGATATGATACTTGGTTCTTACTACCTGACGCTGAAGAAGGACGGCGAGCCTGGCGAGGGCAAGGTGTTCAGAGATGTGAACGAGGCTCTTATGGCTTACGATCAGCACATCGTTTCACTTCACGCTGCTATCAAGGTAAGAATTACCAAGCAGATAGGTGACAAGCAGGTATCAAAGGTGATAGACGCTACAGTCGGCAGACTTATCTTCAACTCTATCATTCCTCAGAACCTTGGCTTTGTTGACAGAACAAATTCAGAAAAGCAGTTTGATCTTGAGATATCATTCCTCGTAAAGAAAAAGCAGCTTTCTGATATCATTGATAAATGTATACAGAAACATGGTACGACTACTACTTCTGAGGTGCTCGACAACATCAAGAGCCTTGGTTATAAGTATTCTACAAAGTCTGCTATCACAGTTGCTGTTTGCGACGCATCTATCCCTGAGGCTAAGAAGGATATCCTTGCTAAGGCTGACGGTCTTGTAGATAAGATAGACAAGCAGTACAAGAGAGGTTATATCTCAAGAGAAGAGAAGTCAAAGAAGTTCATCGAGATCTGGAACAACGCTACAGACGAAGTTACAGAGGCTCTGAAAGCTAACCTTGACCCATATAACCCAATCAACATGATGGCTGACTCAGGTGCCCGTGGTTCTATCAACCAGATAAGACAGCTGGCAGGTATGCGTGGACTTATCGCCAACACATCAGGTTCAACTATCGAGATGCCTATCAGAGCTAACTACCGTGAAGGTCTTAACATTCTGGAATACTTCATTTCTTCCAGAGGTGCGAGAAAGGGACTTGCCGATACTGCTCTGCGTACAGCTGACTCAGGTTACCTTACAAGACGTCTTGTTGACGTTTCTCAGGACGTTATCATTCGTCAGGAGGACTGCGGTACTCACGTTGGTATCGAGATATTCGACATTAAGAACGGCAACGAAATGATCGAGCCTCTCAGCGAAAGACTTGTGGGCAGATACCTTGTTGAGGACCTCAAGGATCCTAAGACAGGCGAGATGATCTGCTCAAGAAACAAGCTCATCAACGTTCATGACGCTGAGAGGATCGTTGCAGCACTTGAGGCTGAGGGCAAGGATTCTATCTCTATCAGATCGGTTCTTCAGTGCCAGGCTAAGCATGGCGTTTGTGCTAAGTGCTACGGTGCTAACCTTGCAAACGGCAATATCGTACAGGTCGGCGAGGCTGTCGGCGTAATCTCCGCTCAGTCTATCGGTGAGCCTGGTACACAGCTTACAATGAGAACCTTCCACACAGGTGGTATCGCATCTGCGGAAGATATCACACAGGGTCTTCCTAGAGTCGAGGAACTGTTTGAGAGCAGACGTCCAAAGGGTGCTGCTATCATCACAAGAATTGACGGCGTAGTTAGGATCGAGGAGGTCAAAAAGACCAAGCAGATCACTGTTACAAGTGAGGACACTGAAAATCCTGAGCAGGAGTCTTATGCTATACCATACGGCTACAAGATAAGAGTTCGTGAGGGACAGGCTGTTACAGCCGGTGAGCCGCTCACAGAGGGTTCTATCAACCCAGCTGATATCCTTGCAGTTAATGGTCCTAAGGCTGTTCAGAACTATATCATCACCGAAGTTCAGAAGGTTTACCGTTTGCAGGGTGTTGATATCAACGATAAGCACATCGAAGTTATCGTTCGTCAGATGATGAGAAAGGTCAAGATCGACGACTCCGGTTCAAGCTATCTGCTCCCTGGTTCACTTATCGACAGAGGAGAGGTCGCAAGACTCAACGAGGAGATACAGGCTCAGATCGACGCAGGCGACGAGAACGCTAGACTTATCACAACTGTTCCTGTTCTTCAGGGTATCACAAAGGCATCAAGCTACTCGGATTCATTCCTTTCAGCTGCATCGTTCCAGGAGACAACTAAGGCTCTTACAGACGCTGCTATCAGAGGAAAGACCGATAAGCTCATGGGTCTTAAAGAAAATGTTATTATCGGTAAGCTCATTCCTGCCGGCACAGGTATGGACGTTTACAACAACGTTCAGGTGGTAAAGAATGAGAGTGCGGCTAACCATAACACCGCAGAAACACCGTTGTTCTAATGACTTTTATATCAGCCTGCATGGTTTTGACCGTGCGGGCTGATTTTTTTATTTTGCGTGAAACCTTTTTTGGACTTGCGGCGTTTTAGTATATGAAGGGAAGTGAAAGCATGAAGAATATGACCGAAAGCGAATACCGCCAACTTGTAGAGGAGTATTCGGATATGGTAACAAGGCTTTGCGTGGTGCACACGGGAAATTTTTCCGACGCTGAGGACTGCTATCAGAATGTGTTCTTCAAGCTTTTCAAGCAGATGAAAAAAGGCAGTCTGCCAAACCCGAAAGCGTGGCTCATCAGAGTGGCTCTCAACGAATGCCGAAGTGTTTTGCGGTATCGTTTGAGGAAAAACACAGTCGATCTGAACAGCATAACATCTTTCTCAAAGGACGGCAGCGACATAGAGATACTTGACCTTATTTTCAGACTTCCCCCGAAATATCGAGATAGTATTTATCTTTATTACTTCGAGGAGCTGTCAGTGCAGGAGATCGCTGAGCTGACAAAAATCAAGGAAAACACGATAAAAACACATCTCAAACGTGGAAGAGAACAACTGAAGGATATGATAATGTTGTGAACTATATGAATGTCAATAAAGACATAAAGTATCGGGACGTCGAGGACGCCGTCCCCTACAAAAGAGGTAAAAACTATTATGTAGGGGCTGGACTTTCAGCATAACATTGACTAAAGCTATAGTTTGCAATGAGGATATCACAGAAAGGGGCAGCAAATGAAAAAGATAAATGCTTTTTACTGTATAAAAACTCCTTCGGATTGGAAGGAGAGTGTGCTTATGTATGACAAGCCTACAGAGAAAAAGAAAACAAAACTTACAGGCTTTCAGCTTGCAGGTGCGGTGCTTGCGGCGATACTTCTTGTGGCAGGCGGTGCAATGACGCTTTTCAGAGACGAAGGCGATATAGAGATAACACCTTCGGCAAGCTCTGCGGCACAGGAAGAAAGTTCTGCACAGGATAGCTCACAAACAGCGGAGATAGACTACGGCAAGGCTGCCGAGGAGGGTCTGCTAAAGCTTATCTCAGATGATGAAATAGTTATCGAGGGTATTTTCGCAGGGGCAACAAGCAACGGTGACTGCTATATTTTTGTGGATAAGATATATAGCTCTGCAAAGCCATATGTAGAAGTGAATGACGACATCAAGGACGTTTATGACGTGGCGTCGCTTATGTCTGCAAACAGAGTTCTGCGTTTTAAGGTGGATTTCGGCGTAAAGGATAAGACCACGGGCAAGGCAGTCTATGCTCAAGATATTGATATAGGCTCGGCAGTAGTTATCGGCACAAAGTTCGAGGACGACATCTCTTTTGTGACAGCTTATGACATTGTGACCCACTATGACACAACTGAAGATTGGCAGGGCGACGGTATGGGTACGCAGCTTTATTCAGAGCTGTGCAGTGCGGTGGCAGCAGTGCATGATATCGACACCTCAACAGACGAGGGCGAGAAAAAAATGAAGCAGCAGGTGCTGCAATGTGCGGTCGATGCAGGAAGAGGCGGTATGCTCACAGACAGCGATGTTGAGATCGTAAGCAATTATAAGCAGCGTACTGACAGCTTGGGTATCAAATGGCAGGCTCTCAGCAACTGCTCAGCCTATGATTACGTCACAAGCAAGATAACTATAGATTTTCCTATATCGGTCAGACCACTCAAGGATTATAAAAACACTACAGCAGAAGTGGTAAAAACCACCGATGAAGGTGCAGTGGTTAAGATAGGCGAAAGATATTACTCCATCACATCTAACTGGAACAACGCCGTGAAATTCAGTATGGCGGACGTCAGCGGCGATAAAGACTTCGACGGGATATATACACATAAGGCGAATTTCTTCGATGACAATAAGCAGTGGATATTGGATGTTAGATTTGTAAGCCACCTGTCAGCATTTTTTAACGACGACTTTAAAATATATCTCAATGAAGTGGACACGCCGGAGAAAATATCAGACAAAACAGATAACAGTGACGTTGTGATGACCTATCATAGTATCTATACACGCAGCGGCGAGGTGGTCTATCCGGGCGGCTCAGGAGACATCATCAAAGGAAAATAACAGAACGGACGGTATTTAAGATAGTATATAGACAGGATTACAGCAGGGCAGGGCGTGAAAAGCCGCTGCCCTGTGCTTTTTATAGCTTTTGACAGAAAATTTAACCGGAATTTTCAAAAAGTTAAAAAAGTCAAGAAAAAGTGCTTGACAAGCTGCGGACAATGGTGTATAATAATCAAGTATGCTGATGAATTATATGTCGGCGTATAGTATCAAATCTATGAAAGGAGAGAAAATATGCCAACCTTTAACCAGTTAGTAAGAAAAGGAAGAAATGTCCTTGCAGACAAGTCTACAGCTCCTGCTCTTCAGAAGGGTTTCAACTCAAAGAAGAAGGTAGTTATCGATCAGAGCTGCCCACAGAAGCGTGGCGTTTGCACAGTAGTAAGAACTGCTACACCTAAAAAGCCAAACTCAGCTATGAGAAAGGTTGCCAGAGTTAAGCTCACAAACGGAAACGAAGTTACAGCTTACATCCCTGGTATCGGACACAATCTTCAGGAGCACTCCGTTGTTCTTATCAGAGGCGGACGTGTTAAGGACCTCCCTGGTGTAAGATATCACATCATCAGAGGCACTCTCGACGCTCAGGGCGTTGCTAAGAGAATGCAGGCGAGATCCAAGTATGGTGCTAAGAGACCAAAGGCAGGAGCAGCCAAGTAATTAAATACTGAAAAGCTCAAATAAGTAACAAGGTAATAACTCATTGTCGCATACTGCGAAGACCACAGTTTATGTGGAGTGATTAATATATATTAGTTGACTCTACAAGGAACTGACGGGGCTGTAAAACGGCTGTGTGCCGTGGTTACAGAGCGAGTACCTGTGAATTCATTATTTGTGAAGGAGGGAATTAAAGTGCCAAGAAGAGGTAGAGTTACAAAGAGAGACGTGCTCCAGGATCCAGTATACAATTCTAAGCTTGTTACACGTCTTGTAAACAACATCATGCTCGACGGTAAGAAGGGTGTTGCCCAGAAGATCGTTTACGGAGCATTTGAAATTGTCGAAGAAAAGACAGGCAGACCTGCTCTTGAAGTATTCCAGGAGGCTATGGATAACATTATGCCTGAGCTGGAGGTTAAGGCTCGCCGTGTAGGTGGTGCAACTTACCAGGTACCAATGGAGGTTCGTCCTGACAGAAGACAGACACTTGGTCTGAGATGGATAACAAAGTATTCTCGTGAGAGAAACGAGGACACAATGAGAGAAAGACTCGCAGCAGAGATCCTCGACGCTCTTAACGGCGTTGGCGGTTCATGCAAGAAGCGTGACGAAACTCATAAGATGGCTGAAGCTAACAAGGCTTTCGCTCATTACAGATGGTAAGAGGTATAAAGGAGGATATATATGGCAAGAGAATGTAAATTGCAGGATTACCGTAATATCGGTATCATGGCACACATCGACGCCGGCAAGACTACTACTACAGAGCGTATCCTGTTTTATACCGGTGTAAACTATAAGATCGGTGAAACACACGACGGTGCATCTACAATGGACTGGATGGCACAGGAGAAGGAGAGAGGTATCACAATTACTTCTGCTGCTACTACTTGCTACTGGAAGGGTCACAGACTTAACATTATAGATACTCCGGGCCACGTTGACTTTACAGTTGAGGTTGAGCGTTCACTTCGTGTACTCGACGGTTCTGTAACAGTTCTTTGTGCTAAGGGTGGTGTTGAGCCTCAGACTGAAACAGTTTGGAGACAGGCTGATAACTATCAGGTACCAAGAATGGTATATGTCAACAAGATGGATATAATGGGTGCAGATTTCTACAACGTACTGAAAATGCTCCATGAAAGACTCCATTGCAACGCCGTTCCTATACAGCTCCCTATTGGTGCTGAGGACGACTTCAAGGGTATCGTCGATCTGCTCGAAATGAAGGCTTATGTATACTATGATGACCTTGGAAAGGATATCCGTCAGGAAGAGATCCCTGAGGATCTCAAGGAAAAGGCTGAACAGTATCATGCTGACCTTATCGAGCATCTTGCAGAAGTTGATGACGATCTCGCTGAGAAGTATTTCGCAGACGAAGAGATCACTATCGACGAGATGAAGAAGGTAATCAGAAAGAGTACTATTGCTAACACAATGGTACCTGTTACCTGCGGTACTTCATACAGAAACAAGGGCGTTCAGAAACTTCTCGACGCTATTGTAGATTATATGCCTTCACCTATCGACGTACCACATATCAAGGGTACTGACGTAAACACAGGTGAGGAAGTTGAGAGAATCTCAGGCGACGATCAGCCATTCGCTGCTCTCGCATTCAAGATCGCTACAGACCCATTCGTTGGTAAGCTCTGCTACTTCAGAGTTTATTCAGGTGTTCTGACAGCCGGTTCTACAGTTTATAACTCCACTAAGGACAAGGACGAGAGAATCGGAAGAATCGTTCAGATGCACTCTAACGCAAGAAAAGATATCGACACAATTTACGCTGGTGATATCGGTGCTGCTATCGGTCTGAAGAACACAACAACAGGTGACACTCTTTGTGATGAAGAGCACCCTGTACTTCTTGAGTCAATGGAATTCCCTGAGCCTGTTATCCAGCTCGCTATCGAGCCTAAGACTAAGGCAGGTCAGGAAAAGATGGGTATCGCTCTTGCAAAGCTTGCTGAAGAGGACCCAACATTCAGAACTTATACTTCTGAGGAAACAGGTCAGACAATTATCGCCGGAATGGGCGAGCTGCACCTTGAGATCATCGTAGACAGACTTCTCCGTGAGTTCAAGGTAGAGGCTAATGTCGGTGCTCCTCAGGTTTCATATAAGGAAACAATTACTGCTCCTGCAAGCGTTGATTACAAGTACGCTAAGCAGTCAGGTGGTAAGGGTCAGTACGGTCACGTTAAGATCAACGTTGAGCCTAATGAGTCCGGTAAGGGCTATGAGTTCATCAACAAGGTTGTCGGCGGTGCTATTCCTAAGGAATACATCCCAGCAGTTGATGCAGGTATCAGGGGTGCTATGGAGAACGGCGTTCTCGCTGGTTTCCAGGTAGTTGACGTTAAGGTCGAGCTGTATGACGGTTCTTATCACGAAGTTGACTCTTCTGAAATGGCATTTAAGATCGCCGGTTCTATGGCGTTCAAGGAGGCCATGAGAAAGGCATCACCAATCATTCTTGAGCCTATCATGAAGGTTTGCGTTATCGCTCCTGATGATTATCTCGGAACAGTTATCGGCGACCTCAACTCCCGTCGTGGCCAGATCCTCGGTCAGGAGCAGAGAACAGGTGCTGTTCAGGTAGACGCTCTCGTTCCACTGTCTGAAATGTTCGGTTACTCAAATGACCTGCGTTCTAAGACACAGGGCCGTGGCCAGTACACAATGGAGCCTGACAGCTACATTCAGGTACCAAAGTCTATCTCTGAGAAGATCATGGCATCAAGAAATAAGGGCGAATAATTTTGCGGAAAAATTTCTGTTTTTCTATTGCAAATTAGCTTTTTATTTGATATAATTATACTACGGTATGTTAAATCGGAAACTATTAAATTTTAAGGAGGAATATTCCTATGGCAAAGGCACATTTCGAAAGAACCAAACCACACGTTAACATTGGTACAATCGGTCACGTTGACCACGGTAAGACAACTCTTACTGCTGCTATCACAAAGACTCTTGCTCTTGAAGGTCTTGCTGAGAAGAAGGATTACAACAACATCGACTCAGCTCCAGAGGAGAGAGAGAGAGGAATTACAATCAACACAGCTCACGTTGAGTATGAGACAAAGAATCGTCACTATGCTCACGTTGACTGCCCAGGCCACGCTGACTATGTAAAGAACATGATCACTGGTGCTGCTCAGATGGACGGTGCTATCCTCGTAGTTGCTGCATCTGACGGTCCTATGGCTCAGACAAGAGAGCACCTCCTTCTCGCTAGACAGGTAGGCGTTCCAGCTATCGTTGTATTCATGAACAAGGCTGACCAGGTTGACGACGAAGAGCTCCTCGACCTCGTTGAGATGGACATCAGAGAACTCCTCGACAAGTATGACTTCCCTGGCGATGAGACTCCAATCATCAAGGGTTCAGCTCTTGCAGCTCTTGAGGCTCCAGATGATCTTTCAGATCCAGCTTACAAGCCAATCCTTGACCTTATGGACGCTGTTGACACATTCATCCCAACTCCAGACAGAAAGTCTGATCTCCCATTCCTGATGCCTGTTGAGGACGTATTCACAATCACAGGCCGTGGTACAGTTGCTACTGGTAGAGTTGAAAGAGGTCAGCTCAAGATTGGTGACGAAGTTGAGATCCTCGGACTTTCAACTGAGAGACCAAAGACTGTTGTAACAGGTATCGAGATGTTCAGAAAGATCCTCGACTACGCTGAGGCAGGCGACAACATCGGTGCACTTCTCCGTGGTATCCAGAGATCTGACATTCAGAGAGGTCAGGTTCTTTGTAAGCCAGGTTCCATTCACCCATATACAAAGTTCTCAGGTCAGGTTTACGTTCTGAAGAAGGAAGAGGGCGGCCGTCATACTCCATTCTTCAACAACTACAGACCACAGTTCTATTTCAGAACAACAGACGTTACTGGCGTTATCACACTTCCTGCTGACAAGGAAATGTGCATGCCTGGCGATAACGTAGAGATGGACGTTGAGCTTATCACTCCAATCGCTATCGAAGAGGGACTTCGTTTCGCTATCCGTGAGGGTGGTAGAACAGTAGGTTCTGGCGTCGTTACAGCTGTTAGAGACTAATTTAAGTTTTCTATATGAAAATCGGGTACTTTCAAAGTGCCCGATTTTTTTGTCTTAAAATATTATGAATAATGAGTTAAATGATGTGCGTTTGCTTTAAAATCGGCCTTTGGTATGGTATAATAAAGTAAATGGAGGTGAGAATTTGAACGATATCAAAACTAAAGACTACATGATAGACGTTGCACAGGACACGACTTATCAAAATCAGAGCGATGAATATAAAGAGTCCTTTGCCAAGTGGCGTTCAAATCCTCAGAACTCATTTGGTTTTCAGTTTATCCATGACACTAGAGAACATTCTTACATAGACGGCGAGGGTTTTGTGCCTCACAAGGCGGAGGTCGCAGAGCGTATCTCGATGCTCAAATGCTGCAGCTTGCTGGGTGTTTGCCTTGTGGTGATGCTGCTTATCGATGTTTTTAACTATGTTTTGGTGAATAAATATGCTCCTGATACCACAGGTGCATTTGTATATTTTTCTCAGGTGGGCGGCGATTACGGCAGATATGATGCACTGATGGTCACGGTTTTGGGACTGCTTTTTGTTGCGAAATTCGCTGTGCCGGGACTTATTTTCAAGCTTGTTACAAAAATACCAAACAAAGTCGTTTTTGCTAATTCAAAGGGCTACGAAAAAATGCGTGGAACTGCCATTGTCATTATGATGGTGATAATCGTTGTGGGAAGAGTAGGACAGTATATCCTCAGCCTGCTGTTTTCTGCGGTGCACGTTGACGGTATTTATTCTATCCTTGTATTTTCCACCGACCCTATCACGGCGGTGATATCCTTTGCATTTTTTGCTATAATTGTACCTGTAATTCAGGAAATTTTGTTCAGGGGCGTTATTTTGCAGACTTTTAGGCAGTTTGGCGATACTTTCGCAATACTCATAACCGCTCTTGTAAATGGTTTATGCTACTATGATATTACATACCTGCCATTTGTTGTTTGCTGCTCGGCTGTTCTCGGACTTTTCACCATAAGAACAGGCTCAGTCGTGACCGCTATCAGTATGAGCATTTGTGCACATATTACCAATTTTGTTCTCAGCTATATTGTCATTTACGATCTGCCTTATGCGAAAATTGCAGAGGTCATAGTTTGTGCCGCCATAGTTGGTGCGTCACTTGTGATGTATTCAAGGCTTACAAGCTTTGGCGACTGGACTTTCAATATCCAGCATGATAATTCTTTCATGACCATGAAAAAGCGTGTGAAGTCTTTCATTGCCACGAACTCTATCGCTGTGTGGATAGCCGCTATCCTTGTGACAATGTTTATGTGTGCGAGGATAATCTGACATGACACGGGACGAACTTTATATGAAAAAAGCTTTAGAGCTTGCGGACATCGCTGCCGAGCAGGGGGAAGTTCCTGTGGGGGCTGTGGTTGTGAAACGCTCCACTGGCGAGATAATCGGCAGGGGATTCAATCGCCGTGAGTATGGACGTTCGCCGCTGACCCATGCGGAACTTGTTGCCATTGAGGAGGCGAGCCGAAATCTTGGGGGCTGGCGGCTTATGGACTGCGAACTTTTTGTCACCCTAGAGCCATGTCCAATGTGCACGGGTGCGATAATAAATTCCCGTATCGAGCGTGTGGTTTTCGGTGCGTATGACAAAAAGGCAGGCTCGTGCGGTTCGGTTGTGAACCTTTTTGAGCTGCCTTATAATCACAAACCTCTTTGTACCGGAGGTGTGCTGAAAGAACAGTGTGCTGATACGCTGACGGTGTTTTTCAAAAATTTAAGACGCAAAAAAAACCTCCCCGAATGATCTGGGAGGTTTTTCGTTATATTTCGTTTCTGTTTTCCAAAGCTTTGTAAAGCGTCACTTCGTCGGCATACTCCAAAACGCCGCCTATAGGCAGTCCGAACGCCAGTCTTGTGACCTTGACGCCCAGTGGTTTCAGCAGTTTTGAAATATACATCGCTGTAGCCTCGCCCTCGACCGTCGGGTTCGTTGCCATAATGACTTCACTGACATTTTCAGGCTCTATTCTTGCGAGCAGTTCTTTGATCTTCAGCTTGTCAGGGGAAACTCCGTCAATAGGGGAGATAAGTCCATGCAAAACATGGTAAACGCCTTTGTACTCCTTGGTGCGTTCAAATGCGGCTATATCCTTAGGGTCTTCCACCACGCAGACCGTGGTGTGATCTCGCCTTGGGTCAGCACAGATCGGGCATCTTGGTTTGTCAGTAAAGTTCTGGCAAACGCTGCAAAGATGCACGCTTTTATGTGCGTTGGTGATAGCTGCCGCAAATTGGGACGCCTCTTCGTCAGTCATGGACATGACATGGTATGCAAGCCTCTGAGCGGTTTTCATGCCGATACCAGGAAGCTTTGCAAACTGTTCCGACAGAAGTACCAGTGGCAGTGCATTTGATTCAGCCATTAGAACAGACCTGGGAATGATACTCCGCCTGTGAGTTTCTGCATTTCTGTATCGCTTACCTCGTCAAGGTTAGCAACAGCCTGATTGAAAGCTGCCATAACGAGGTCCTGAAGTGTTTCAACGTCCTCAGGATCAACGACCTCGGGCTTGATATCCAGCTTGAGAACGTTTCTCTTGCCGTTGATAGTTACCTCAACAACTCCGCCGCCGGCTGTACCTGTGAACTCTCTCTGCTCAAGATCTGCCTGAAGAGCTGTGATCTCGTCCTGCATTTTCTGAGCCTGCTTGAGCATCTGATTCATGTTATTGGAAGGACCTTTGCCCATTCCCTGTGGAAGTCTTGCTTTCATTTTAAAAACTCCTTATATTCAAAATTATTTTTTTATATCAACCTCAATATCAAGCTTTTTCGCCTTTTCAAGCAGCTGATTGATAGGATTTTCCGTATCCTCAGGTGCGACATTCTTGGCGGATTTCACCTTGATAGTGAAGTTTTGTCCGAAATTATTTTTCAGTATCTCATTTAGCACCACGGCGTCGCCGCTTGCCTTGAATTTTTTGAGATAAAAGTCATTGTGCACTATCATAAGCAGCACGTTCTGACACATATATGCCTTTGAATTGACCAAAAAACAGCCTATTGCAGGGTTTGTCTGTTTTACCTGCTCCACAATACTGTCCCACGTCTGCACAAGCTTGAAGTCGCTGGCTTTCATTTTCTTAAAATCAGGGTCAACAGGCTTTGGCGGTGGAGCTTGCTCCTGCCTTACAGGTGGGGCTGACTGCGGCTGAGCCTGCGGTACAGCACCGTTTTTCAGAGCGTTCTCAAGCTGAGATATCCTGTTAAGAAGTGCAGTGACCTCTGCTCCTCCTGAAACTGTCTGAACAGCACCGCCGCTCTTCTGTGCAGCTCCGCACAGTTTTATAATGCACATTTCAAGCTCGATACGCTTTGAAGTGCTCTTTGCAAAACGCTCGCTGCACTCTTGAAGAACATTAATATCCCCCAGTATCTCGTCCAGTTTCATGCGTTCCGCAATGCGGCAAAGTCTGTCATATTCCTCAGGCAGACAGGTTATAAGATCTTTGTTATTATCGATAGTTTTGATGAGCATGACATTTCTCATCTGAGCCAGCAGCTCACCCGCCAGCACTTTCAGGTCCTTTGACATATCGTAAAGCGTGTCAACCACCCTGAGAGCACCTGCGGCGTCTTTATCTGCTATCTTTTCAAGAATGTCAAAAAGATAGTCACGTCCCGCAATTCCAGATGCAGAAGAAACCACATCAAGGGTAATGTCATTTTCATAGGCAACGCACTGGTCAAGAAGTGAAAGTGCGTCACGCATACCGCCGTCTGACAGCCTTGCTATCATGCCTGCGGCGTCCTCATGGAGTGTAAAGCCCTCCTGTGAGGCGATATACATAAGTCTTGAAACGATATCCTCGTTTCTTATCCTATGAAAGTCAAAATGCTGACATCTTGACACGATAGTCGCAGGAACTTTATGTATCTCCGTTGTGGCAAGAATGAACTTGACGTGCGGAGGAGGTTCTTCCATTGTTTTCAGCAGTGCATTGAATGCACCTGGCGAAAGCATATGTACCTCGTCTATGATATATACCTTATATTTACATATCTCAGGCGTATAAACAACGCCCTCACGAAGTTCTCTGATATCGTCTACCTTTGAGTTTGAGGCAGCGTCTATCTCGATTATGTCAGAAAGAGCACCGCTGTCGGCATTTTTGCAGATGTCACATTCAAGGCATGGTTCGCCGTCATGTGGGTTCAGGCAGTTTATAGCCTTGGCGAAGATTCTCGCACAAGTGGTCTTGCCAGTTCCTCTTGAGCCTGTAAAAAGGTAAGCGTGAGCAGTCTTGCCGCTTTTTATCTGATTTTTGAGAGTAGTTGTTATATGGGGCTGTGACACAACGTCATCAAAGGACATTGGACGCCATTTTCTGTACAACGCCTGATACAAAACTCTCACTCCAATCAAGAAAATAAAAAAATCAATCCGACATATGGGCGTGCGGGCGGAACTGTGACACACGAAACAAACCGCTTAATGCTGCTCGGTTCCCCGCCTGACATGGTTCACAGCGTTTCATTGCACAGGACCCGCACACCTATATCTCGGATTGATGAGGAACAATAACTGAATCATATCAATCTAACTTTTGTTACCCTAATATTATAACACACCCTCATAAAAATTTCAAGTGTTTTTGAAAAAAAGTTATAAAAAAGGCAAACAATATCAACGCCGCCGAACAAAGCTGAACAGCGGCGGATATTATGTACTTGTAAAAATTTATCAGGTGGCAATAATGAAGTTCAGCTTACCGAACGGATAGTTCACAGGGATACAGAAAGCAGTATCTGACAAAGCAAGCTCGCCATTTGTCAAGAACTCCTGTGGGGTAAGCGTAAGTTCAACGCCGTGCTCATTAGACTCATTTACAACGAACAGACCGTCATTGATGTTCAAAAACTCGCCTGCTGTAGCGTTCACAAAGTCATCGACCTCGTTAAAGCTTTCCTTAGCAAATCTCTCAGCGAAAGCCATATAAGCCTTAGAGTCAGCAGCAATGCAAGCCTCTGCGTCATAGTTTCCGCTTATCTTCTGAACAACGATATGCTCAGCAGCGAAATTCTTTATAACAGACGCCTCCATAGGGGTGAAATCGTCGCCGATAAATCTGATAAGGTTCTTGAAGAGCAGGGTGGCATAATCCGTGCAGATACGGGCATTCTCGGCGGTATCAAAGTGATAGAACTCATTGATAAGGTTGTGGAGAGTTTCCGTCTGGTTGTCGGATATATCGTCAGTTATCTGGTTCTCGGTCTTATAATCCTTGAGAGCTTTTTCAAACTCAGCATTTGTAAGAGCACCGTTATTAACGAGCGTCTGACCCAAGAGCAGATAGTCTGTAGGCTGCTGAGCAAGCAGCTTTTCAACGTCGTCAGCGGTGACATAGCCAAGTTCTACAGCAAGGTCGCCGAAACGCTTATCAACGCTCTGCTGAGTGATGTTGACGTGCTCGACCTGTTCGGCGGTCATAAGACCGGCATTTATAGCGAGAACGCCAAGGCGAAGTCTTGTATGTTTTTTAGCCTCGAAAGCCTGAGTAAGGTCATCGGCTGTGCAAAGCTTGTGGTTAAAGAGGTAGCCTCCAAAAAACTGAGCAAACATTTACAAAACCCCCTTTGCAACGTTTTCCAGCACCTTGAGTGCGTCGCTGTCAGCGATAGGTTTCTGCAAAAAGTCCACTGCACCTGATTTAAGAGCGTCCTTCAAATGGCTCTGAGTGCCGACAGAAGATGCCATTATGACCTTAGCGTCAGGGTCATCAGCGACTATCTGTTTAAGAGCCTCCAGACCGGTTACCTTAGGCATGATGATATCCATAAACACCACATCAGGCTTGAACTCCTTATATTTGCTTACAGCCTCCTCGCCGTCGGCTGCCTCATAAACGGCTTTTACTCCAAATCCGGAAATAGACATACTGAGCTTTTTGCGAGCGAACATTGAATCGTCGCATATAAGCACTGTCATTTCATTTATATTCACGGTAGATCCCTCCTAATGATTTTGCGGCAGCCTGTCCGTAATTGCCGATGTCGGAGAGGATTTGCTCCTCAGCTGCCTTGAATTTTATTATATCATAATAATCTCCAAAAGTCAATAGCCGTCAAATATGTTTTATGTTGAAAATACACAAACAGGAAAAAGAAGAATTTGATTTAAGTTTGCTTGACAAATTGAAAAAAGTGTGATATAATCATAATGTTATGTGCCGGTGTGATGGAATTGGCAGACGTGTCGGACTCAAAATCCGATGGTAGCGATACCGTACCGGTTCGACCCCGGTCACCGGCACCAGCAGGGACGTGTCCCTGCACCCAAATACGCCTTACTTTGTGTAAGGTGTATTTTTTTATTGCCGCTCATAAAGTTTGTGAAACCCATAGTTTGTTGTCGCCGTGACGGGCATTCCCCGTCACGGCTTTTTTGTACACCTAGCTTTATGCCGCTGGGTGTATTTTTTGTTGTCTTTACTGCGTTGGACGTGTCCCTGCACCAAAAATACGCTCTGCTTTGTGTAGGGCGTATTTTTATTTGTATCGTGTATTATTTTACAGTTTCCCTGCCCTAATTTGACAAAAGTACGTCAATGGGGTATAATGTAACCAGCGTTACGCAAATTAATTATACCTATTATAATAGAAACGAGGTCATGAAAATGAGCGAGGAAAGAATACCTAAGAGAAGTGAAGTGCCTGAACAGTTCAAATGGGCACTGGAGGATATTTACCCAACTGACGAAAAGTGGGCAGAGGATCTGCAAAAGCTGAAGGCTATGCCTGAGAGGATAGCGGCTTTCAAGGGCAGACTTGGCGAGAGTGCTCAGACGCTCTATGATTTTATGCAACTTTCTGACGAGATATCAGTCCTCTGCGACAGTCTTGGTAACTATGCTCAAAGACGTTCTGACGAGGATACTGCAAATGCAAAGTATCAGGGCTTTCTCGGTCAGCTTATGAACGCCTATGTGGCAGTAAATTCAGCAGGCAGCTTTGAAACACCTGAGATAATTTCTATCGAGGAGGAAAAGCTCGACAAGTTCTATGAGGAGAAACCTGAGCTTAAACTTTATAAGCGTGCACTTGATAAGCTCCGCCGCAAAAAGGCTCATATCCTCTCTGAGGCTGAGGAGAAGATACTTGCCCTCACTGGCGAAATGGGTCAGTCGCCTGAAAATATATACTCTATGTTTTCTGACGCAGACCTGCGTTTTCCTGACGCTGTTGACAAAGACGGCAAGGCTCATCAGGTCACACACGGCAGCTATATCCCACTGGTACAGAGTGAGGACAGAGTGCTGAGAAAGTCAGCGTTTGAATCTATGTACAGCACATTTGATAAGTTCAAGAACACCTGTGCGGCAACATTGTCGGCTCAGGTGAAGGCAGTGAATTTCTATGCAAAGGCAAGAAAATATAATTCAAGCCTTGAGGCTGCACTGGACGGTACAGAAGTGCCTGTTTCAGTTTACAAAAATCTTATCGAGGCTGTTCATGAAAATATGCACTATATGTACGATTACGTTGCACTGAGAAAGAAACTTCTTGGTGTTGACGAGCTGCATTTCTATGATCTTTATACGCCAGTCGTTCCTGACGCTGATATGAAGATAACCTTTGAAGAGGCTAAAGAAACTGTCCTGAAAGCCCTTGCACCAATGGGCGAGGATTATCTCAACATACTCAGAGAGGGCTTTGAGAACCGCTGGATAGACGTTTACGAGAACGAGGGCAAAACAAGCGGAGCATATTCCGCAGGAGCAAGGGTGCACCCTTATGTACTGCTCAATCATAAGGATACGCTTAACTGTATGTTCACGCTGGCACATGAAATGGGTCACGCTATCCACTCATATCTGTCAAACAAAAATCAGCCTGTGGTATATTCAGATTACGTTATTTTCGTGGCAGAGGTAGCCTCAACTTGCAACGAGGCATTGCTCATGCAGTATCTGCTGAAAAAAACAGAGGATAAAAAGCAGAGAGCGTATCTTATAAACTACTTCCTTGAGCAGTTCCGTACCACACTTTATCGTCAGACCATGTTCGCAGAATTTGAGCTGAAGATAAACGAGATGGCAGCGGCAGGGGAGAGCCTGACAGCCGAAGGACTGAACGAGCTTTACGGCGAGCTTAATAAGCTTTATTTCGGCGACGGCATCGTCCTTGACGACGAGATAAAATTGGAGTGGGCAAGGATACCGCACTTCTATTATGACTATTATGTATATCAGTATGCAACAGGCTATTCCGCAGCTATCGCACTTTCACAGAGAATATTGAAGTATGGCGAGCCTGCCGTAAAGGATTATATAGGATTCCTGAAAGGCGGCTGCTCAACAGATCCTATCTCATTGCTTAAAGGTGCAGGAGTAGATATGGCAACAACTCAGCCTATCAATGAGGCACTTTCCATGTTCGGAGAGCTTATAAAAGAAATGGAAGAGGCAATGGCTGAGTAAGTGAGGAGTTAGGAGTGAGGAATGGCAAATCCAAACCGAGCAAATCGAACTAACAAAGCAGAAGAAACAACAAAGCGGTGTCGGAGAATAACTCCTGCACCGCTTTTTTCTTATCTAATTATACAAAGTAAAACCCGCAAAGAGCGACAGCGATTTTGCGGCACAACAAACCTGCCCGAATTATTTACCACTTCTTATCTATATCTGCACAACGCATACCTATCTTCAACGCCCTTAACTCAACATAACAGCCGCATAAAACGCACATTCCGTCCACAAGCTTGTCGCAGCCCTTGCAAAACGCCAACCGCCGATGATATTCGTCCTCAGATACCCTCTTGTCCGCAGGATATGCCGCAATGTGCGAACGCATATCACGGAGAAAATCATTCTCGTCCATGTCCTCAAGCAGGCACTTGCGACACTTTATCTTAACAGCATTGTCCATACTTCCTCCATAAAAAAGCGGACAGCCTTTCCGCCGTCCGCCTTGATGTCTTTATTCAACCGAAATGATGTAGTAGTAAACAGGTTGACCGCCGTTTATAAGGTTTACATCAAGATTTGAGAACTTCGCCGATACCTGCTTTTGCAACGCCTCAGCCGCCTCGTCTGTAACATCAGAACCGTAAAGGATAGTGATAAAGGAACTGTCGCCCTTAACAAGCTTTTTGGTAAGCTTGTATGCAGCCTTTGAAACGTCCTTTTCTACAAAGCTAAGCTTGCCGTTCTCAATGCAGAGTATCTCGCCCTGCTTGATAGCGTGACCCTCATAGTCAGAATCCCTCGCCGCAAATGTTACCTGACCTGTGGCAACTTTCTCAAGTGCGTTTGTCATCTCAATGCGGTTTGTGTTGAAATCAGCGTCAGGGTCAAACGCCAGCATCGCTGACATTCCCTGCGGTATCGTCCTCGTCTGAAGTACGCATACCTTTCTGTCTGCAAGCTTAACTGCCTGCTCAGCCGCCATGATAATGTTCTTGTTGTTAGGCAGAACGAAAACTGTTTCAGCAGGGCATGACATTATCGCCGCAAGTATATCCTCCGTGGACGGGTTCATGGTCTGTCCGCCCTTAACAATGCAGTCAACACCGATATCTCTGAACATTGACTCTATTCCGTTTCCTGCCGCAACCGCAACAAAGCCGTACTGCTTTTCAGGTTTTGCAGGAACGAACTCCTGCTTAGCCTCTTTCTGCCTTGCCTTGTGCTGAAGTTTCATGTTCTCTATCTTCGGCAGATTGATATAACCAAATTCAAGACCCTTCTGTATTGCCTTGCCAGGGTCATTTGTGTGAACGTGTACCTTTATTATCTCATCGTCCTCAACAACTACAACGCAGTCACCGATAGTTTCAAGATAAGCCCTGAGCTTTGATGAGTCGTCAGCGTCAGCCTTCTTTGTGATTATCATTTCAGTGCAGTATGTGAAGTGTATCTCACAGTCATACTGACCAACAGTCGCCGCAAATGTGTCGACTGTTACCTGCTGTTTCGGTGCAGGAGCGTCAGCCTTTACTATCTCGCCGCCCTTGAATACATCTCTCATCGCCTCAAAGATAATGAGCAGACCCTTTCCGCCTGCGTCAACAACGCCTGCCTTAGCCAGTGCAGGGAGCAGCTTTGGGGTTTCGTTCAGTGAGAGTTCAGCCTGTTTGCAAACTTCCTCCATTATAATAATAGGATCGTTTGTGGAGTGGAGCATTTCTCTTGCTTTCTCCGCAGATTCTCTCGCTACCGTCAGGATAGTTCCCTCAGTAGGTTTCATTACAGACTTGTAAGCCCCTGAAACGCCCTGTTCCAGCGACTCCACAAGCTCATTCGCATCCATTTCCTTTTTGCCTGCAAGTCCCTTTGCAAAGCCTCTGAAAATAAGTGAAAGTATAACGCCTGAATTTCCTCTTGCACCTCTCAGAAGTGCAGACGCAGCCGTGCTCGCAACAACTGAGCAGTCTGTATCATCGCTGAGGTTCTCAAGCTCTGCTACTGAATTTGTTATGGTCATTGACATATTTGTTCCGGTATCTCCGTCAGGTACAGGGAACACGTTAAGTTCGTCAACTGATTTTTTCTTGTTAGATATGCTGTGTGCGGCACTGATGATAGCGTCACGCAGCAAGCCTCCGTTTATCACTATAGTTTTCCTCCTATACTGTTATCGATATCCTCAGGCGGAACGTCAGCCCGTCATTTCGTCAACGTAAACGTTCACAGACTTCACATTGACTCCTGCCTGCTCTGTCAGAACATAATTGACCTTGTGAATGATACTGTCAACGATAGCACCAACGTTGATACCGTAATTCACAGTGATATGCAGGTCAACGATAAGCTCGTCGCCGTCCTGACGGATTATAACGCCCTTTGTGGTATTCTCTTTTTTTAGCATTGCAGAAACGCCTTGCTTTGCACCGTAGGCGTTAAGTCCTGCTACGCCGAAACAGCTTTCGGCAGTATCCGAGATAAGCTGTCTGAGATATCCGGTGGATATACCTATAGTCCCTATATGGTTGCGAAACTTTATCACAGAAAACAACTCCTCTTTGCTTATATTTATTTCATTATATCATAAACATTTGACTTTTGCAATAGGTTTTTGCTCTTTTGTACACCTGTCAAATTTGTGGAGCGTTCTTTATCCCAATATCCACTCAGCCGCCGCCTGAGGGCTTTCTGCGATATACACCGCACCTGCCTGAGAAAGCTCCTCTCTTGTGCCGTAGCCGTAAAGCATACCGATGCAGTCTATGCCAAGAGCCTTTGCACCCAGTACGTCATGATGCCTGTCGCCTGCCATTATCACCTGCGAGCGGTCATTAACTCCGCAGTTTTTCAGAGTGTGCACGATAACGTCCGCCTTTACGCTCCTTGAGCCGTCAAGCTCCGCACCGCCTATGTAGTCAAAATACTGTTCAAGGTGAAAATGCTCCAAAATCTTCACCGCAAAGACCTGCGGCTTGGAAGTCGCCACCGCAAGGTGCAGCCCAGCCTCTGACAGCTTTTTAAGACACTCCTCAACGCCGTCATAAACACGGTTCTCAAAAATGCCCTTGGTGGTGTAGTATTCACGGTAGTATTTCACAGCCTGCTCGCATTTTTCATCATCAAAGCCGTAAAAATCCCTGAAGGAATCTTTCAGCGGCGGACCGAGAAATTTTGTCATCGTGTTCATCTCAGGCTCTATGCCGAACTTTTTCAGTGCGTATACCGCCGAATTTATTATGCCCTCGCCCGACTCAGTAAGCGTGCCGTCAAGGTCAAAAAGAACATATCTGTAATTTTTCATGTCATTACCTCTTACTATTTTATTTATCAATGCTATTATACCGCAAAAGTGTCCTTTTGTCAAAGAAAATGGGCAATACCGCACAAAAATTGCCGTGAAAAAACGGCATTTATATCATTGACAAAAACGCCGCTATAAGTTAAAATTAAAAAGGCGGTTTGTGTCAAAACGTACCACAAAGAAGTGTTTTCCTGTTTGTATCGGGAATGGAAAACGTGAGAGAATTTATATGAATGAGGTGTTATATTGAAACTTACTTTTGATGTTTCAGACAAGCCGAAGGCAGGTCAGCTGGTAGTGTTCGCACTTCAGCAGATGTTGGCTATCCTTGCGGCGACCATTGCCGTGCCGCTTATTATCGGCAACGGTCTTACCCCTGCCGCAGCAATGTTCGGTGCAGGTGTGGGAACAATAGTCTATATCTTTTTCACAAAAAGAAAAAGCCCTGTGTTTCTCGGTTCGTCATTTGCCTTTTTAGGCTCTATGGCAGCAGCCTTTGCAGGCGGCGTGTCAATGCAGCTTGGTATGCTTGGACTTATCGTTGGTGCATTCCTTGCAGGACTTGTGTATGTCGTTATCGCAATAGTAGTAAAATTCGTGGGCGTTGGCTGGCTCAATAAGCTCATGCCTGCGGTGGTAATAGGACCGACCGTTGCTATCATCGGACTTTCCCTTGCAGGAAACGCTATCGGCGACCTCGTCAAAGGCGACGTCACAAAGCAGGTAACAGAGTATGCAGTCTCCACAGACAGCGGCACACCTGAGATAATCGAAACTGTATCCAACGTGCCTGTAGGTTCATCATATGTGGCTCTTATCTGCGGATTTATCACCCTTGCAGTGGTAATGCTTTGCTCCACATACGGCAAGAAAACTCTCAGACTTATCCCGTTCATAATCGGTATTCTCGCAGGCTATGCAGCCGCAGCTATCTTCACCGTTATCGGTACAGTCTGCGATATCGACGCCCTTAAAATTGTAGATTTCAGCGTTTTCAGCAGCTATATGCTCACAGACGGCAGCGTTTCACTGAAAACATTTGTGAGCCTGCCTGACTTTGCGTTCGTTTCAGGTCTGAAAGGTCTTAAAGAGTTCGACTTCTCATATTTTGCAACTATCTTTGTTGCCTATGTGCCGGTCGCATTGGTAGTTTTCGCAGAGCACGTTGCAGACCATAAGAACCTTTCTTCTATCATCGACCATGACCTTCTTGAAGAGCCTGGCCTTACAAGAACACTCCTTGGCGACGGCGTAGGCTCTATCGCAGGTGCACTGTTCGGCGGCTGCCCGAATACAACATACGGCGAGTCTGTTGCCTGCGTTGCTATCACAGGAAACGCATCTGTAATAACTATCTTTGCCGCAGCAATAGGCTGTATGCTCTTCTCATTCATCACTCCGCTGGTAGCGTTCGTTGATTCTATCCCTGCCTGCGTAATGGGCGGAGTTTGTATCGCTCTTTATGGCTTTATCGCAGTTTCAGGTCTTAAAATGATACAGGACGCAAACCTTGACGATAACAGAAATCTCTTTGTTGTGTCCGTTATCCTAATTGCAGGTATCGGCGGTCTGACCCTCACGTTCGGCGACATAACCCTCACCGAAGTTGCCGCAGCTCTTATCCTCGGCATACTCACAAACGTTATGCTTTCAAAGAAAAAGGGCAATGTAGCTAAGAAATAATAAAACGTAGGGGCGAACAGTATTCGCCCGTCACTGCGTACAAAAATGTAAATTTAAAATATACTATGAAAGGAAATCATAAAAATGGGTAACGTAAATATCATCAATCACCCGCTTGTAAAGCACAAAATAACACTTATGCGTGACGAAAACACAGGAACAAGAGAGTTCCGTATACTCGTTGAAGAAGTTGCAATGCTCATGGGCTATGAGGCTATGAGAGATCTGCCAACTGAGGACGTTGAGGTCAAAACACCTATCACCACAAGAAAGCTCCCAATGCTCTGCGGCAAAAAGCTTGCTATCGTGCCTATCCTGAGAGCAGGCCTTGGCATGGTAAGCGGACTTCTTGCACTCGTTCCGTCTGCAAAGGTCGGTCATATCGGTCTTTACCGTGACGAGGTCACACACGAGCCTCACGAGTATTACTGCAAGCTCCCTGATAGAATAAACGAGCGACTTGTTATCGTCTGCGACCCAATGCTCGCAACAGGCGGCTCAGCGATACAGGCTGTTGACTTCCTGAAAGACAAGGGCTGCAAGAACATTAAGTTCATGTGCATAATCGCCGCTCCTGAGGGACTTGACGCCCTGAGAGCTGCTCACCCTGATATCGACATCTATGTAGGCAACCTTGATGAAAAGCTCAACGAGGACGCTTATATCGTTCCTGGTCTTGGCGACGCAGGCGACAGAATTTTTGGTACAAAGTAAGATAAAAAATAAAAGCTGCTCCGTTTTTTGGAGCAGCTTTTTTTATTGCCTAACAGCCTTTTTCTTCTGTTTTAATCTGTACATCATGTTGTCCGTAGCCTCAAAAGCCGAAGTAAAATTATGATTGTGTAACATCAAGATAGAACGCAGGGTTAAGGATATATCCCTGATAGCGTATCTCAATGTGCAGGTGGTCGCCTGTTGAAAAGCCTGTTGAACCCATTTTGCCGATAACGTCGCCCTTCTTTATCTCGTCGCCTACCTCAACGTCTACCTCAGAAAGGTGTCCATACAGGGTGATGAACTCGTTGCCGTGGTCGATTATAACGTAGTTACCGTATCCGCCTCCGCAGCCGCAGGAGCTTTCCTTTCCGTAGTCATGGGTGCAGGTGGTGTTTATCCTTATTACCTTGCCGCTGCAAGATGCGTGTATAGGCGTTCCGTGAGCCGCAGGAATGTCAAGTCCCGAATGATAAGAGCCCCAGCGTGCTCCCACGCCCGATGATACCGAGTATGAACCCGGCACAGGCCATGCAAAGTAGTAATCAGCCTCGTATTCGCCGAGCTTTTCGCCCTTTTCAAGCCTCTCACTTATGCTCTTGTGCAGCTCGTCAAGCTTTACGTCCGCAAGTGCCATTGTCGCAGAAACCTCGTTGTCCCTTGCCGTTCCCCCTGAGCCTGAGGATTTCAGTATGCCAGAAAGACTGCCCTCAAAGGATTCACGCTCTGCCTCGTAAGCCTCATTCTGCTCCTTTAGCTTTTTCTGCTTAGCCTTCAGTTCCTGCTGAGTCTTTGTGCTTGAGCGGTAAAGCTGACTGAGCATTTCTTTCTGCTGAGTATACTGTGTGTACTGAGCGTCATATTCAGTTTTCTGCTTGTCAAGGTCTTTTTGCATATCCTCATACTCTGTTTTGAGTTTTGTGAGGTTGTCTATCATCGTGTCGTCATGATGTGCCACACGCTTGATAAGTTCAAGCCTCATGAGGATATCATAAAAGCTGTCCGACTCCAAAAGCATAGTGGTGTAGCTGTCAGAGCCTGCAATATACATTGCCCTGAGCCTCTGCTTGAAATCCTCTATGCCCTTGTTTATTTCTTCCTGCTTTTTTGCAATGTTTCGCTCGTTCGTGTTTATTTGTAGTTCCAAAGCGGTCATATACGAGTTGAGCACGTCTATCTCGTCATTTACCGAATCGATTTTTTCTTTCAGAAGTTTCTGCTGCTTTTCGTTTTCCTCAATATCATCATTATATTTATCCATTTGCTCGTTTATCTCCTGCTGTTTCTTGGAGATCTCCCTGAGCTGTTCAGCATACTGTGTAATGTCAAATCCCGTTGAACTGCTCTCCTGCTGAGAATTATCATCGCTGCTTGTCTGTTCGCCGCTGGTCTGATCTTCTCCCTGCTGCTGACCCTCATCAGCAGCAGACTCGGTGTTTTCCTCAGCCTGAGAGTATTCAGCGTCAGCAGAAGTTATTTTCAGTGATGAATTGTAACTGCTGCCTGCGATACCTGCGGTAACTGCAAAAGCGATAATAAAAGTGAGAATGCGTTTTAAGCTATACAGCCTGTTCATGAAATAAAAGACTCCTTTGGTTGTGTGGTTATGCTTTCAGACGGTCTTATACATAATTTGAAGGGTTCTGAGCCACTCCGTTAAGACGCACTTCAAAGTGCAGATGATCGCCTGTTGAATATCCTGTTGAGCCGACAATACCCAAAACGTCGCCCTTGTTGACGTGCTGACCCTGCTTTACGCTCATGTACTGTGAGTGACCGTAAAGCGTCCAGTAGCCGTTGCCGTGGTCGATTATGCAGTAGTTTCCATATCCGCCTCCGCAGCCGCATGAACCGTTCTTGCCGTAGTCATGGGTGCAGGTGTTGCTGACCAGTATAACAGTGCCCTCAGCGGCAGCACATATCTTTGCACCTCTTATTCCAGGTGACCAAATATCGATACCCTTGTGATAAGCACCCCAACGCCAGCCGACGCCGTAGGAAATATGATAATAACCCGGCACAGGCCATGTGAACTGGCTCTTGTCGGTATAGTTGTAATCGCTGTTGTTGGTGGAAGACTGACCGCTGTTGGAGGTCGTTCCGCCGCCGTTTGAAGATGAAGAGTTGCCGTTGCTGTTCTGCTGTTGCTGTAACTGCTGCTGACGTTTTCTTTCTTCCTCTTCTCTCTTCTTTCTTTCCTCTTCCTCTTTTCTCTTTCGTTCCTCTTCTTCCTTTTTCTTGATCTCTTCCTGCTCTTTGTAAAGCTTTTGCAGCTGAGCCTCAAAGTCTTCCTGCTCCTTGTTTATCTGCTCCTTGTTAGCCTCATAAGCCGCCTTGTCCTCCTCAAGTTGGTCGATAGCAGCCTGACTTTGTGCATACAGATCGTCAAGCTTTTTCTTCTGCTCAGTGTGGTAGGTCTTTTGCTCTTCAAGGTCAGTCTTGTTTGTTTCAAGGTCAGTCTTGTTAGCCTCAAGCTCAGCCTCTTGGGACTCATATTCGCCCTTCAGCTCCACGAGCCCGTCTATCATGGTGTTGTCATGGTCAGCCACCCTCTTGACAAGCTCTATTTTCATAAGCATATCATAAAAGTCCGTCGAACCGATGAGAATATCGGTGTAGGAACTGTTTCCTGCAATATACATTGCTCTAAGACGCTGCTTGAAATCAACAACGCCCTCTTCTATCTCTGCCTTTTTGTTTTTTATCTTTATCTCGCTTTTTGCGATAGCCTCTTCAAGGTCAGCGATCTCAGTTTCAAGGTCGGCGATAGAATCCTCAAGTGTAAGGATAGTTTCCTGAACAGTTTCTATCTGCTCCTGTATCGCCTTTTGATTTTCCTCTTCCTTTGAGATGTCGTCCTTCGTGCTGCTTATCTGATCGTCCAGCTCAGCCTGTTTTTTCTCAAGCTCGCTTATCTTATCCTTGGCAGAGGATATTTTTTTCTTGTTATTTTTTATTGCCTGACTTTCCGCAGCTACATTCTGCGTGGTCATAAGCGGCTGAGCACCGCCTGCAAGCACCGTCATAGATGCGACGACTGCCACGGCGAAAGCCAGCACACGTTTCATCGTGAATATACCTGTTTTCATATTTTCCTCCGTCTTAAAAAAGACCATTTTTACACGTTTCCATAGCCTTGCGGCTATATACATCTTGCTTATCATATCTTTTTTGTCTATAAGCGAAATGTATTATAAATTGCAACAAAAGGCAGTCTAAAAACCCCTTTGGATCATAGCCTGCCTTCTGTCTTTCTTTTGGCAAATGTATTACACTTTAAGGTGCTTTCCTGTGCTTATAGAAGTACCCACCGCACCGATAACGGCACCTGCGATAAGGTAAGACGCAGCAACAGGGAGCATAAGGGACTTGAACGAATACAAATTCTGAACGCCGAGAATGCTCCAGAGTTTGAAGTCATCATTAAAGATGTTGTAGATTCCCTCGTAGGCGAACTTTGTCAGCAGCAGTGCACCTGCGGCAGCCAGCAGACCAACTATCATACCCTCGATAAAGAAAGGTATTCTGATAAAGCTGTTGGTAGCACCTACATATTTCATAATATTTATTTCCTTGCGTCTTGCAAAAACGCTTGCTCTGGTGGTGTTTGAAATGATTATCAGACAAACCACAACAAGTGCCACAATGACCGCAAAGGCAACTATCGTAAATATTCTTCTGATACTGATAAGGATATCAGCAAATGCTGTAGGGGACTTTGTTGAGTCAACGTTGTCAAAGGTCTCTATCTGAGTGGTGGTCTCGCTCATCTTCTCGATATCCTTTACCGTTACCTTGTAAGTATCAGGCAGCGGGTTATCGTCAGCATACTGGAAGAAATCCTTTTCCTCGTCTGTCATGCCCTTGAGCATATTTTTCCACGCCTCGTCCTTTGAATAAAGGCTCACCGTATTGATATTTCCGACCTCTTTGAGCTTGTTCTCAAGGGTCTGCATATCAGCCTGACTTGTGCCGTCCTTGACGATAACGATGACCTCGCTCTTGTCCTCGATGCCGCCGATTATCCTTGTAAGGTTTATAGACACAAGCACCGAAGTACCTACCATAAGCAGGGAAACGAGCAGTATACAGAAAGATGCAAAAGTCATCATTCTGTTTTTCCAAATGCCCTTAAAACCCTGATTTATAAGATATCTGAAACTACTTGCTTTCATTGGAGCCTCCTATCACTTCGTCAAAGGCGATCTGACCTTTGTTGATGTTGATAATTCTGCCTCCGAAATAGCGGACAAGGTCGTGCTCGTGCGTTACCATAAGAATGGTAGTGCCGCACTCGTTTATACCTTTGAGAAGTTCCACTATCTCATATGAAAGAGCAGGGTCGATATTACCTGTAGGCTCGTCGGCAATGATGAGCTGAGGGTCGTTCACAAGTGCTCTTGCAAGAGCCACACGCTGCTGCTCGCCGCCTGAAAGCTCAGTCGGATAGCTTTTTGCCTTATCGGAAAGACCCACAAGGCTTATAACATATGGAACACGACTTCTTATGTACTTTGCAGGTGCGTCGATAACTCTCAGCACGAAAGCCACGTTCTCATAAACTGTCATTGTAGGGATAAGTCTGAAATCCTGAAAAACAACGCCGATAGTTCTGCGAAGTGCAGGTATCTTTCTTCTTCTCAGCTTTTTCAGATTAAAGCCGTTTACCATTACTGTGCCGCTGGTCGCATCTATCTCTTTAAGAACCAGCTTGATAAGTGTTGATTTACCGGCACCTGAAGGTCCTACCACGAAAGCGAAGTCGCCGTCGTTTATCTTCAGGTTTACTTTGTTCAGAGCGTCCACACCGCTTGAATAGGTGACGGACACGTCTTTAAACTCTACCAAAATTTACACCGCCTTAGTTTTACAGAGGCAAGCAAGCCTCTTTTCCGCTCATAGAAACTTAGAACTTGACAGGGTTAGCAGAGAGATATTTCTTTACCATAAGGGCTATCTTGAAGATGATAGCATGGTCGAACTCTCTCAGGTCAAGGCCCGTGAGCTTTTTGATTTTTTCAAGTCTGTACACAAGAGTATTTCTGTGAACAAACAGTTTTCTTGAAGTTTCAGAAACGTTCAGGTTGTTCTCAAAAAACTTCTGGATAGTGAAAAGTGTTTCATGATCCAGTGACTCGATAGAGCCTTTCTTGAAAACTTCCTTGAGGAATGTTTCGCAGAGCGTTGTAGGCAGGTGATAGATAAGTCTTGCTATACCAAGGTTATCATAAGAAACGATATTCTTGTCAGTATCGAACACCTTTCCTACTTCAAGAGCTATCTGAGCCTCCTTGAAACTTCTTGCAAGGTCCTTGACGCCCTCGACTACTGTTCCTATACCCACAGTGACTCTTGTATAGAACTCGCTTGAAAGGGTATCGGAAATAGAACGTGCCAGCTTTTCAAGATCCTTTGACTCAACGCCGTTTGCAACTTCCTTAACGAGCACGATATCGCTCTCAGTGATGTTGAAAACGAAGTCCTTAGACTTGTCAGGGAAAAGGTTCTGGATAACGTCGTAAGCTGAAACATCATTTGTGGAGAGTATCCTGATGAGCAGCACCACTCTTGAAATGTCGGCACTGAAATGCAGCTCTCTCGCTTTAACATGAACGTCGCCCGGCAGCACGTTGTCAAGCACTACGTTCTTGATGAAATTGTTTCTGTCGTATTTTTCGTCATAATACTGCTTTATGCTGGAAAGAGTAATGGCAAGTATGCTCGCATACTTTGCTGCCACCTCGTCTGTTCCCTCAACGAAAACAGCATAGTCAGGTTTCATATGAGCACCGAATGGCTTATAGGTATAACCGTCTCTAACAAAAATGTCGTGTGAATCGCCCAGATCTAACGAAACGAATTCGTTAGTCGTTCCGACCTGTGAAAGCTCAGAGCAGGCAATGATAGTTGCGTTCTCATCTATTACGCCTATGACGCAGTCGATAGTGTCACGCATCTGATGAACAACGCTCTGAAATAATCTGTTTGACATAAGTTATTCCCCTCTACTTGCAAAAATTTTCGACCTAAGTTCTGCCATGGGCATAATTACCCCATAAGGGCAGATGTCTGCACATTGTTATTATAACAAAAAACGATATGTTTTGCAAGTGTTTTATAGTGAAAATATGCAAAAAAACTTTTATACCGCAGTTTCAAGCACTGGTCTGCGGTTCGATATATTACAAATTGTAACACATTTTACTCCTCTATGTGTGAATTTTTTGTTAAATCACAGGTTTTAATGGTGATTTTGTACAAAAGAGGTGGGCAAAGTTCGTTTCAAGTAACCGAATTGTAATTAATAAACTTTTTGTAAATATCCCTTTGAAGGTGCATAACAACGCAGTTCAAGCGTTGCAAAGGGTGAAAAAATATGTTACAATCAATTAAAAAGAGGAAATGTCATCGGGAGGTAATCAAAATGGACGTAAAGAAATATCTTGAGGCAGGAAAGATAGTATCGGTGTTCGGCATAAAAGGCGAGATAAAAGTACAGCCGTGGTGCGACGGACCGGAATTTCTCTGTGGATTTGACACACTATATTATAAGAGCGGCACTCCTGTGGAGATCGAACGCTCAAGAGTTGCAAAAAATATCGTTGTGATGAAGGTCAAGGGCGTTGACACTGTGGAGGAGGCTCAGAAACTCCGCAACAGGGTGCTTTATATCGACCGTGATGATGTGGAGCTTGATGAGGGCTGCTATTTCGTTCAGGATCTTATCGGTCTTGAAGTTTTGGACGCTGACAGCGGTGAAAGCTACGGAAAGATAACAGATGTAAGTCAGACGGGTGCTAACGATGTTTACCACATAACCGATGAAAAGGGAAATGTAAGACTTATCCCTGCGATACCTGAGGTGGTGGCTGAAACGAATATCGAGAGCGGTGTGATGAAGATAACTCCGCTGGAAGGGCTTTTTGACTAATGAGGTTCTGTAAATATGAGGACTTGGAAAGACTTGTCAGAGATTATTCGGACGGTATGTTCAGTCTGATATTTCCAAAGCTCAACAGCCGTGAAAAGTCGCTGAAATGTATCGAAAAAGTTTTTACGGCATACATAGATGAAAGCCCACGGCTGAGAAGTCCCAGGGCTGAGGAAAAGTGGCTCATAAAAAGGCTCAGGAAAGAGAGCGGATTCAACAGGCTCGCCAACACATATGAGGGCGAGGGACTGAGTTTTATTGAGCTTGACAATATGCTCACGAGCCTGAGAGTATACTATAACAACGAGGGAAACAAGCCGAAGAAACGCAGGTCTGCTTTGTGGAGCTTGTTTGTGGTGATAATAGTCGCTGTTATCGTGGCTATCGGCGTTGTGCAGGGAATAGGATACTATGAAAAGAGCGGAGGCTCTGTGCAGGAAAAGCTCAACAGCAACGCTGAGGACTGGGCTTTTGAGCCTTTTGACATGATTTGGAGGAATTGATTTGAACATTGATATCGCAACACTTTTTCCTGAGATGCTTGAAAATTATCTTTCAGAAAGTGTAGTCGGCAGGGCAAGGGCGAAGAATATTTTTACGGTAACGTGTCATAATATCAGAGAATACACACAGGACAAGCACCGCAGGGTGGACGATACGCCTTACAGCGAGAGGCAGGGTATGCTAATGCAGTGCGAGCCTATATACAGGTGCTACAAGGCGGTGACTGAGGGCAAGCCTAAGCCCCACGTTATTTATATGTCGCCGCAGGGAAAAACTTTGACGCAGAAGAGGGCGAAGGAACTTTCTCAGCTTGACAGCATATTTATATTATGCGGTCACTATGAGGGTGTGGACAGCAGGGTCATCGACGAGATAGTCGATGAAGAGATATCCGTGGGAGATTATGTGCTCACGGGAGGAGAGCTGCCTGCACTTGTGCTGGTAGACTGTGTAGTAAGAATGCTGGAGGGAACGCTTTCTCAGGCTGACTGTTACGAGGACGAGAGCCATTACAATGGACTGCTTGAATATCCGCAGTACACAAGACCTGAGGTATGGCATGGCAGGGAAGTGCCGAAGGTACTGCTGTCGGGCAATCATGCAGAGATCGCAAAATGGCGGCGTGAGGAGGCTGTAAAAGCCACCTTTTTAAAGCGTCCTGAACTTTTGGAGAGCTGTCCGCTGACGGAAAAAGATTTGGCTATTATACACAAATTTGCAGTAAATGAGGATAATTAGAGATATAAGTTTTCAACACTTTTCACAGATTTGTTAAAAGAATTTGTACAAAGTGATATAATGTAAAATTCTATGTTGTGGATTTTGCACAACTTAGAAAGAAAAAGTTGCAAAGTTTAGGGCAGTACGCCAAAAATTGCAGGTTTTTCACTTGTTTGTCTAAAATTTGCGTTGACTAAGCAAAGTTTGTCGAGTATAATAAATATATCAAATCACCTGAGGGTATCTTGAAAACCCCTTATTTAGGGAGTTTAACAGCATTATAATGAATGGGAGAGATCAGTATGTTCGTAAAAGACGTAGTAGTACAGAATCAGGTAGGACTTCATGCACGTCCTGCAACATTCTTCATCCAGAAGGCAAACGAGTTCAAGTCATCTATCTGGGTAGAGAAGGAAGAGAGAAGAGTAAACGCAAAGAGCCTTCTTGGAATTCTTTCACTTGGAATCGTAGGCGGCACAACTATCAGGATCATAGCTGACGGTCCGGACGAGGAAGCAGCAGTAAAGGGTCTTGTAGATCTTGTTGACAGCGGTTTTGCTGAGGGTGCAAGATAATCGCTCCCTGTTTTTTGAATAGAGAAATCAAGCGGAATGCCTTTGGGTGTTCCGCTTTTTTGCATGATAAAATAAAGATCGCCCTGCGATATGCTCGTCAGGACAAAAAAACACCCACAGAAACTGTGGGTGCCAAAAAATAAAAAATTATAGGGGAGAAGCTAGTAGAAATTAATCTACAAGCTGTATATATGAAGGCTTGGGGTAAAAGCCTACATACCAAAAATCAACTGCCGCTCTCGGAACTTCCCTCGGTGGGTCTTGTCCCTTGCGACAACTATATAATACCTTGCCCGTATGTACTGCGTATGAAAGTTTTGTGTTAGTTATGTGAACTTTGTTGAACAATTTTTGAAGGTGTGGTATACTATACCAAGAGGCGGCGGAAGTGCCGTGAAACTGCGTAAAATCGGGATTTTAGACGGGAGGTAGTGAGTGGATCATGCCTAGATTTTTTGTTGACAGCGTGTCGGGGGATAAGATATCTATTAGAGGCAATGACGCTTATCATATTGGCAGAAGTTTGCGTATGAGGTTGGGCGATGTCATTACGGTCTGTGCGGACAGGGTGGAGTACAGAGCCAAAATTTTATCCATTTCTGACAAGGAAGTGGTTTGTGATGTGCTTTCGGCGGAGGAGAGTGCTAACGAGCCGACGGTGAATGTGGTGCTTTATCAGGCATTGCCTAAATCTGACAAAATGGATCTGATAGTACAAAAGGCTGTGGAGCTTGGGGTATACAAGATAGTGCCTGTTATCACGGCGAGGTGCGTTTCAAGACCTGCGAAAAGCGGATACGAAAAGCGTGTGGAGAGATACAACAAGATAGCTTTGGAGGCTGCAAAGCAGTCGGGAAGAGGTTATGTGCCTGAGGTCACGAACTTCATAAGCTTTGATGAGTGTATCGCTGAGCTGAAAGAGTGCGACGAGAGCTTTATGTGCTACGAAAAGGGCGGCGTTAGTCTGAGCAAGACTGGGATTTCTGATGCGGCTGAGGGTGTAAAGACTATCGGACTTTTTATAGGCTGCGAGGGCGGATTTGAAACTCATGAGGCGGAGAGCTGTGGTCTTGCTGGGGTCACGGTGGTGAGCCTTGGTCCGAGAATATTAAGGTGCGAAACTGCTCCGCTGGCGGCTTTGAGTGTGATAATGAGCCTGACGGGAAATATGTAGCAGTGGTCAATTTGCCAAAGTGTGTCATGGATTTTTGAGCAGGTTGTATAAAATATCAGTATTTTTTGTAAACGTCTTGATTTTTTATAACAAATATGATATACTGTAAATAATCTGGACGGAGTTCAGAGTGGAATATTCAGAAAAGGAGCGATTGACCATGGCTAGTGGATTGAAAGTTATAGCTGCACTCGGTGCTGTTGCTGCCGGAGCTGCTGCTATTTTTGCATTTAAAAAGCACAAGGAGCTGGAGAATTACGATTACGAAGACCTCGATGAGGATTTCGACGATTGCTGCGGCTGCGACGAGTGTTCAGAAGAGGCTGCTGCTGACGAGGCAGAGGCTGCTGAGAAATCTGAGGAGAAGGCTGAAGAGCCGGCAGAGGACGAGGCTGACGCTGAGGGTGCTGAAGAAGACGTTGACGTTGAGGTTCAGCTCGATGCTGTCGAAGAGCCTGTTGAGGACGTTGACAAGGAATAAGCAAGACTTATTTATGAAAAGCAAAAAGGACAAGCCATTGCGGTTTGTCCTTTTTTTATTTGTAGATACTATTTGTGCCATTTGTAGGGGCGAACAGTGTTCGCCTGTTACTTTGATATTTCTTTTGACATTCTTTGCAGAAATATTGCCGGTATTCAATAACGTGCAGAATAATTATGACGTTTGCACTTCGAGCGAGATGTCGAGGACGCCGTCCCCTACACTGTATATGTGTTTACGCTTTGCTCAGGCGGGTCTCGATAAAGTCGAAAACTTCGTCCTGCGATATGCCAAGCACGGCTGAAAACTCGTCAAAAAGCAGATTTTCCGCATTCTTGAAAAAGCGTTCATCTGTGGAATGAAGATGTCTGCCTCTTGCAAGAAGGTGCTTTTGTCTGAGATACAGCGTTCTTACAAGCTGTGCAAGGCGTTTTCTGTCGCCGCTTTCGATTATCTCTGAATAAAGCTCGGCACGCTCGCTGCTGCTTTCTTTCCAAAGCGAGTTCTCTTCCGGCATTTCTTTTATTATCTCCTCTATCTCGTCGCCTGTGAGAAGAGGTTTGAACTTTGTTTTAAGCTCGTCATTATCCAGCGGCACATACAAGGTGGAGTTGGACTGGTGGACGGGCTTTAGCACTATGTAGCGTTTTTTCTGACCCTTGACGGTCTGTTCGCACTCGCCCTCGACTTTACAAACTCCTGTTGCTGCATATGATATGACGTCGCCTTTTTTTAGCATTTTTAACGCTCCTTCCGCATTAAATGATAAATATATAACTTTTTTATTCCATATTAACATTATAGCACTTTTTTGATAAAAATGTCATAGGCAATTTTAACAAATCCTATGGGGCAGGGAATTGTATAAATGTGTATGAAATGGGTTGCAAAAAAGCGGAAAGAGATGTTCTTTCCGCTTTACATATCTTTATAGTAGGTCTTGTTTTTGGTTAGTCCCAGAAGATAGTCTACATTTGTTTTGTGATATTCAGCTAGGGCTATGAGGATATCCGTGGGAATATCACGCTGTCCTAGTTCGTAGTTGCTGTAAGCTTGCTGTGAGCAATGGAGTATTTTTGCCATATCGTTTTGTTTAAGGTCTGCATCTTCTCGCATATCTCGTATTCTTTTAAAAACCATGCGGCACTCCATTCCTTTCTGATAGTCTATATTTAATATATCATACAACATTATGTTGTGTTTTTCTTACTACATTATGTTGTAAAAACCCTATGGCTGTTTGTGAGAAATTAACAAAGTATTTATAAATACCAAAGATTTTGTTGACTTGTATAAAAAATGTTGTAAAATAAATTCATTAAAGAAATATGGAGGTAACATTATGAAAAAAATATCTGCTCTTTTATTGGCAGTGGTAATGGCTTTTGGCATGGCAGGCTGTTCTGACAGTGGGTCTTCCGACAGTGATAACGAAAGTTCTGCTGCGGCTGTGCAGACGGAAAGCAGTGCTGCTGACTCATCAGAAGATGCAACAGCAACGACAACTACCACAACAACTGCTCCTGCGGTAACGGAATCATCACAGACTGAGGTGGCTGACACAAGCACTGCTGACGAAAACAAGCCTGCAAGCGTTGACAGCAACGATATTGCGGCTAGTGCTATCGAGCCTTCTGAAACAAGCGAGGAAAATCTTGCACCTATCGGTCAGTGGATAAAGACTACCATATACTGTCCTACAGACAAGATCTACCACACTGTTTATACAAGAATAACAAAGGTAGTGAGCAAAACTGACGACGCAGATTATGTAAACAAGGCTATCGAGCTTAACAACTCTGTTGGCAGTGATTTTTATAAGATAGACGAGAGCGAGCTGAAAATACCTGATGACTGCGAGCTTTGCGTTATGGAATATGAGGTATATGTTCCGGAGGATTTCCCTAGCAATGATTATGGCATAATCTCTCCTGAAGTAAACTATTCTGCTTCTAACAAGGGCGGTGGAGGAATACCTTCTGCTGACGGTGCTTCTACTTATATCGGCATGGGCGGAACTACTGAGCTTCTTACACAGAATAAGAACGAATATTATGTTGGAAATACATACAAGTATGTAAACCTTTTCCTTATGGTAAAGGGCTACAAGGATTACAAGTTCACATTCAGCTCTTATCCAGAGGGAACAACTTCTGACGATCTTAACTCTGATGACGCTGTAACGGCATATATCAGTGCAGAGTAATATATGCTTTTGGGCAGGCACGATTTGTGTCTGCCTTTTTTCTTTTCGGAAAAATTGACAATGTCGTGCAAGCGTGTTATAATAAAGTATTATGGAAAAGTATACTTATCTGAGAGAGGAAAAAACGTAAATGAATGAAAAAAATATACGCAATTTCTGCATTATCGCTCATATAGACCACGGCAAGTCCACTCTTGCCGACAGGATACTGGAGCTTACGGATACTGTTAAGCTGAGAGATATGGAAGATCAGCTCCTTGACAATATGGACATCGAGCGTGAAAGAGGTATCACTATCAAAGCTCGTGCGGTACGTCTTAATTATCATGCTGACGACGGTCAGGACTATGTTTTCAATCTTATCGACACTCCGGGTCACGTTGACTTCAACTATGAGGTGTCACGTTCACTGGCAGCCTGCGAGGGTGCTTTGCTTATCGTTGACGCATCTCAGGGTATCGAGGCTCAGACGCTGGCTAACACTTATCTTGCTATCGAACATGACCTTGAGGTCGTGCCTGTTATAAACAAAATAGACCTGCCGTCCGCTGACCCTGAGAGGGCTTGTGCGGAGGTTGAGAACGTTATCGGCATACCTGCTATGGACGCTCCGAGGATATCTGCGAAAATGGGCACGAACGTCAAAGAGGTGCTTGAGCGTGTGGTAAAGGATATCCCATGCCCTAAGGGCAACGAGGACGCTCCGCTGAAGGCTCTTATCTTTGACAGCTACTATGACCAATACAAGGGCGTTATAATATACTGCCGTGTGAAAGAGGGCCATATAAAGGCCGGAGATACCATAAGGCTTATGGCTACGGGAGCTGAATTCCAGACGGTGGAGATAGGCTACATGGGTGCGACTGACCTTGTGCCTGTGGGTGAACTTCATGCAGGCGAGGTAGGCTACATTGCGGCATCTATAAAGGATATTGGCGACACTCGTGTGGGCGATACGGTGACAAATGCTGCAAAGCCTTGTGCGGAGGCACTGCCGGGATACAAAAAGGTAAACCCTATGGTATACTGCGGAATCTATCCTGCGGACGGTGCGAAATATCCTGATCTGAGGGACGCTTTGGAAAAGCTTATGCTCAATGACGCATCACTGTCCTTTGAGCCTGAAACTTCCATTGCGTTGGGATTTGGTTTCAGATGTGGATTCTTGGGACTTCTGCACATGGAGATAATCCAAGAGCGTTTGGAGAGAGAATATAATCTTGATCTTATCACAACGGCTCCGTCAGTTATCTACAAGGTAAATCTTACTAACGGCGAAACTGTGTTCATTGATAACCCGACAAATTATCCTGACGTGGCGAACATCGCATCGGCGGAAGAACCGATAGTGAACGCACATATTTACACGCCGTCTGAATATGTTGGAAATATAATGGAACTTTGTCAGGACAGACGTGGCGTTTACAAAGACATGAAATATATAGACGAAACGAGAGTTGACCTGCATTATCAGCTGCCGCTCAACGAGATAGTTTATGACTTCTTTGACGCACTGAAATCAAGAACAAAGGGTTATGCGTCATTTGATTATGAGATGATGGGATATGCGAAGTCAAAGCTTGTAAAGCTTGATATATTGCTTAACGGCGAGGTAGTGGACGCACTTTCATTTATCGTCCATGAAGACAAAGCATATTCAAGAGGCAGGAGGCTGACGGAAAAGCTGAAGGAGAATATACCAAGACAGCTTTTTGAGATACCGGTGCAGGCGGCTATCGGCGGCAAGATAATAGCAAGAGAAACAATAAAAGCCATGAGAAAAGACGTGCTTGCGAAGTGTTATGGCGGAGATATCACTAGAAAGAAGAAACTGCTTGAAAAGCAGAAAGAAGGCAAGAAGAGAATGCGTCAGCTGGGCTCTGTGTCAGTGCCGCAGGAGGCGTTTATGTCGGTGCTCAAGCTGGACGAGTAGAGAGTTTCTGTGAGGAGTGAGGAATTGGCATAGCTGAACTGAGCAAATCACTCAGCACCGAGCGGAGCGATTTTGCGGCACGACAAACTATCCCGAAACACTGTAGGGGTGTTAGAGAGTGTGTGATTATTTATACGCTGTGATGTACCATAAGCGGGACGCCGAGGGCGTCGTCCCCTACAGGTGTGGTGGGATAGATTATTCGGTTATCGAACAGTGTTATTACCGTGGATTTGTTTCTTCGACGGGCGAACGGTGTTCGCCCCTACACATACATTCTGCGGTCATTTATCAAAACCTAAAAAACTGCAAGTTATTTTTCAAAACTTAAAAAACTTGAAGTTACTGCAAGTTTTTTGGAAAACTTAATAAAACTTGTTGGGGCTGATAAAGATATAGATAAAGATATAGATAAAGATATAGATAAAGATACAGATATAGAGAAAGACAAAGACATAGATACAGAATATGTCTTGTATGTCTTTCGCTCAAAAAGCTTTTGGTTATTTTAAAAGCTTTTGGTTATTTTAAAAGCTTTTGGTTTTTGCGGAAACCTAATGGTTTTTTTAAAAAGCTAAAAAAGCCGATAAAGATAAAGACATAGATATAGATAAAGATAAAGATATAGAGATAGATATAGACAAAGACAAAGACAAAGACATGGCCTTGTCTGTCTTGTCGTCTTGAAACAGAACAAACGAGAATGAAAGGAGCAGCTATGCCTGATATTCAGAAGTCAATGAAACTGTCGCTTGCTTTTGGGCTGAGCGGTGCGGTGATAATGCCTGTGATGTATGAAGTTTATGCTAATATCTCTGGGGCGATCGGGCTGCTGCTTATTGCCGCTTGGGCTGTGTATGCCGGGGCGAGATTCTCGGTCATAAGATTCAGAGAGGCGTTCGTGGGCATGATATGCACTCTCGCTTACGCCGGTATCCTCGGCGTGATATGCTATATCGTTATACACCCCAGAGTGTCGGATATGCTGGGCAGGCGGTCGGTGTATTTTCAGCTGAGCTTAAAACAGCAGGCTTATTTTGTGCTTTATGCGGTGCTCATAAGCCTTTGTATGTTTATCGTGTGGGGCGGTATCTTCGGCGTGCGAAAGGCTTGGGAAAGATTTCGCCTTAACAGTGAGAAAACCGGCGAGTACATTGACAAGGCTTTTGATGATGACGAGGATATGCTATGACAGGAATTTATATCCATGTGCCTTTCTGCAAAAGAAAGTGCCCTTACTGTGACTTTTATTCTGTGTGCAGACCTGACCTTTATGAGGACTACACTCAGGCTGTATGCCGCAATATTCAGGCTTTCAGGGGCAGAGGCATAAAGTGCGACACTATATACTTCGGCGGAGGTACGCCCTCTGTGCTGTCGGCTGAACAGGTGGACAGGATAATAGATACGGCAGGAAAGTGCTTTGACCTTTGTGACCCTGAGATAACGTTGGAGGCTAATCCTAGCTCTGCGGACAGGGACAAGATGTCAGGGTGGAGGAAAGCGGGGGTAACAAGGCTTTCTTTCGGCGTTCAGTCGGCTGATGACAGGGAACTTGGTTTCCTTGGCAGACTTCATGATTTTGCTCAGGCTGAGGGGGCCGTGGAGGCGGCTGTTCGTGAAGGCTTTCAGCACGTCTCCTGTGACGTCATGCTGGGGGTCAAGGGTCAGACACTGGAGAGTTTGCAAAACAGCATAGAGAGGCTCACAGCCCTGCCTGTGGACCACATATCGGCTTATATGCTGAAAATAGAAAAGGGCACGGCTTTTGACTGCGAGGAAATGAGAAAGTCGGTGGCTGATGATGATATGCTGTGCGATATGTATTTGCAGACGGTAAAACAGCTTGAGGGCAAGGGCTTTTTGCAGTATGAGATATCCAACTTCGCTAAAGAGGGCGGAAAGTCACGGCACAATCTCAAATACTGGCACGGTGAGGAATATATCGGCATCGGCCCTTCGGCACACTCTTACTTTGAGGGCGTGAGGTACTTCTGCAAGGGGGATATAGACGCTTTTATCGCTGACAAGCTGCAAAGCAGGACAGTGCTTGAAGAGAATCCCGACAAGGCGGAAGAGTATGTTATGCTTGGACTAAGGCTCACGGAGGGCATAGATATCCGTAAAGCTGAACAGCTTGGCGGAAGTGAACTTGGCAGGAACATACGGAAAAAGGCGGAGCTTTTTCAAAAACAGGGGCTTTGCGTTGTGGACAAGGATAATTTAAGGCTTACCCCTGAGGGTTTCCTTGCGTCAAATTCTATTATCGGGGAGCTGCTGTGGTGAACCTGTATAAATATTTGCAGACAGTGTTGTGCAGATATACAATAGATACACGATATGTTGAGGATAAGCTTGAAAAATGACAGAAAATGTGGTATAATGCACTGCGGCGGAATGTGTCCGCAGTTTTATGTTACCGAGAGGGCTATTTTATGAAAGGTACAAGATCTATCGCTTTGATATCAGCGGCGGCAATGTGTTTTTCTCTTCTTTTGTGCTCCTGCGGCAAGTCGGAGAAGAAGGACGAGATAGCTGTGCCTATACTGGAAACAAAGGATATAACATACAAGACTGTCAAGGCGGAGATAGGAGATATCTCGCAGGAGTATCATCAGGAGGGCGTTTACGACTATCCTTACAGCGAAACTGTCACGTTCAAGGCAAGCGGTCAGATAAAGTCTATAGAGGTGGAGTCCCCTTGCGATGTGAAAAAGGGCGACCTGCTTTGCACACTTTATTCTGACGATGTGGACGAGCAGATAGAAGAGGAAGAGATACGTCTTGACCAGGCTAAGCAGACTGTTGCAACATTGCAGGCGAACGGTGCTGACTACAGTGAGATACAGCTTTCGCAGTATGACTTGCAGATAGAGCAGCTAAAGCATGACAGGCTTGTGGCGTCGCTGGAGGACTACAAGGTGTATGCTCCATGTGACGGCGAGTTTGATATTGCTGACAGGCACGGGCAGGAGCTTACGGCGTTCACACCTGTGAATAAGGGTGAAGTGCTTGGGTATACTTCCGATAAGTCGCAGAAGGCTTTGTGCGTGGCGGTGTATGACAATCCGCTGACAAACGTGAATTTCGGCACGGCGGTGGATATCGTTCAGGGTGCGAACACCATGGGCGGCACTGTGACGGACATAATATACAACGAGAGCGGTGACTTTTCAGCTTACGTTTATGTTATCACCCCTGACGAGGAGAACGATATGCTCGACCTTGGTGGCATAGAGGTAGTATTTGATGTATATTCAAGGCTCGACACGGTGATAGTTCCCCAGAAGGCTGTAAAAAATCTTGACAACAGGACATATGTGAACCTGCTCGTTGACGGCGTAAAGGTGGAGCAGGACGTGGAGCTTGGTATCGAGGACAATGATAATGTTGAGATACTTTCGGGGCTAAGCGGCGGTGAAGAGATAATACTTAATTGACAGCGTTTGACAAAGCTGAATGCCTTTTGATATGTTTGATATATGTTTTAAGAAAAAATAAAGATATAAAGCACTTGATTTTTTGTGCGATCTCGTGTAAAATAAAAGAACAGAGTGTCTAGGGAGGACTTAAAATGAAGGATTTTTTATCTAACATATGGGTAAAGAGAGCGGTATCCGTTTTCAATATCGCATACTTTGCTGTAATAACTCTGCTGACATACGCAACGTTCCTGTATGACTTGGAATTTGCGGCAGGCAGAGAGAAGTCGTTTTTCACGGTATATGTGGTGCTCAATGTAGTATTTTTGGGACTTATGATATTCTCAAGGCGTGAACTTGTGACGGAGATACTCAGTGTGTTAATGCTGCCTGTGGTATTCTGCATGATACTTTTCAACATGGGCGACTGGATGCTGATAGTTCCGCCGTTCATTGTGGCTATCATAATGTTCTTTACGGCAGGCACGAATGAAACTGTTAAGGTAATAATGGGAACTATCTACCTGCTCTTGTATGTGCTGGGAATAGTTGCATACTTTGTGCTGAACATTCTTTTTGGCGGAACGTCTGTTGAAACGGTGCTCAGTGCTGATCTTGACACTTCGTCAAGTGTTTACGCACTTTACAGGGACAATTTCAAAAAGCTCACTGAAGTGACCTCAGATTCGAACACTATCTCGCCTGACGGTCAGTATCAGATAATACTCTATGATGTAAAGGACAGCGACAAGGGTGCTGTTAAGATATGCGTAGTGCCTTACAATCAGGACATAGAGCTTAAATTCTTCACCCTCAAGCAGAAAGGTATCAAAAAGACCATTTCAAACAAGGGCACAAGGGGCACAGTTCCTGACGTGGGCTGGGTCGAAGAGGACGGCGTTCTCAAGGTACAGTACAGGCTGTCAGACACTGATAATCTGAGATCCACATCTGTTACAACGATGCCGGACAAGCAGTATTTCCAGTTCCTTGGAATCCAGTGATGAAACAATAGAATGATAAAGGCCGTCTGAAAAGGGCGGTCTTTTTTTGTTATAAAAGAAATGTCAATACAAGATTATTCATAAAAATGCGGCAGGCTTTTTGTTGAAATTATTCAGTTTGTATTACAAAATAGTTACATTGTTTGAAATACTGCACAGTGCTCTTGACAGTTTTGTTAAAAAGGTGTAAAATATTAATAACGTTTTCGATACTGTGTGAACGCTTATGAAAGCGATTACATACAATGGTATCAAGGGAGGATAATATTTAATGAGATTAAAGAGAATACTTGGCATGGTATCGGCAGTAATGATGCTTGGCGTATGTGCTGTACCTGCTTATGCCGACAGTGAGGCGGACATACCTGAATACAGTGCCGACAAGAGTATCCTTACAACAGATACTTCAGCACCGTCAATATCTTTTGACATGAAAGACTGGGAGAGATACATTCATGTAACTCCTGACGGCGAGAAGATATCCATAGGAGTATCTCAGGAAAAGACATATGCATATCAGGGAGCGAGCCTGAAGATAACGGCTACACAGCCAAATGACATCAGTGATTTCTGCACATACTCGGCACTTATAAGAGATGAGAACAATGAACTTGTATATCCCGGTTCTGACGCAGAGGACGCACAGTATCTTACAATGGGCGTTGAGCTTGAGGCAAAAGATTATGGCATGAGCTGTTTTGACGGCTGTATGATATCTTTCAAATACAGGATAAATCAGGACGCACAGGGCAAGCTGTTAGGCGACTCGGTATTTGCGTTCCCATGCACAGATGAATACAAGACGGTAACGAGCAACAGCGTACAGCTGAAGATAAACACAGATGCGAGCAACAATGTAACGCAGTATGCGACGGCACTTATACCTATACCGGACAAATGCGGAGCAACAAAGTTCGTATTTGAGATACCTGTTATCAAGAAAATGGATAAGACAGACGTGCTTTACATTGACAACATTGTGATAGACACGCCGTTGCAGCAGAATGGAACAGATCTTCAGGTAATGAATCTTGACGGCTACAACAAGAGTGCGAAGGCACAGGAGATCGTACAGGGCTTGAAGATACAGCCAAAGTCTAACGGTTTGAGCAGCACGAGCACATCTGAGGCTGATTCATCAAGAGGCATTGGAGTTATCGGCATTGTTGTTATTGTAGTGGTAGTTGTAGTGGTAGTAGGAGCTGTAATTCTTGTGATAAAGAAGAAGAGGTCACGGTTCTATTGATATGGATATAGTGGAGAGGCAGACTTAGGTCTGTCTCTTTTTTTGTGGGGATTTTTGTAGGGGCGACCTGAGGTCGCCCGCATTTATTGTGTGCCCATGATTTTCCTTGTCGCCACGTTAGATTTACAAATTGTTCGGCGACCGAAAAGTTCCAACATCAAAGATATGACACCACGGCAATACTTCTCCGAGTGGGACGTCGAGGACGCCAGCCCCTACAATTCAGAATTTGTACAAATTCTGAGCGAGGGGCGAACGCTGTTCGCCCCTACGGTGGTTCGGGCAAGTTTGTTGTGCCGCAAAATCGCTACGCTCGGTGCTGACTTTTACTTTGTGCTTGTCCTTTACTTTGGTCAGCTATGCTCATTCCTCACTTATCCCGCTTTTTCAAATTTTTTATTTTTTCAAAATGAATATATTCTCAGCAGCGAGAAATAATAGCAATAGCCGTAAACGGCATATTCTAAACCGAAAGGATCTTTGCTATGAAAAAATTATTCGCTATGCTTACTTGCCTCAGTCTCTGCGGTATCATGCTCGCCGGCTGTTCAAGAAATGACGATAACTCAGGCTCTACTAACTCAGGCGTCACTGCTACCACTTCTTCAAGAAATGATATGACTAGCAGAAACGACGACAGCGACACCCTCATGAGCCGTGTCGGCGACGGTATCAAGGACACTGTCAGCGGTGGTGCTGATATCATTGATGACACTGTGAGCACCGCCGAAAGCGTTGTTGACGATATCCTCAGATAAGCTGCACATAGGCATTGCCCCTACGCTTTGCCATATGCTTGCGGACTGCTCAGCCGTGCTATGTTTTCGGCTTGCGGCAGTCCGCTTTTTTCATTGCAGTCCTATGATAAAGTTCAAATAATGCTAAAAATCAATCATTGACTATTGATAAATTATTAATGCAAAATCATAATTAACTATTTATTTGACTAACTGTGAATAAAGTGTAAAATCCATGTAAAATAACTGTTTAAAGTTGTCGCTTGCTCTTTAAAAAGGTCGGGGCGTGTGGTATAATGTATAACATCAGACAGATTTTATCTGCTGTTAAGAAAATGTAAAAATTCATGGTGGATTTCTTTATGAAAATCGGAGAAAATAAGTGAGAAATGTAGGCTCGGAGCTTGGTGCTTTGCTGAAAAAAATATGCCTTTGGGGCGGCGTTATGGCTGCTGCGTGCTGGGCGTTCACACTGCTGTGGGGATTCGATATCACTCAGCTCACCGGCTTTTTGCTTGGTTGGGGATATATGTGCCTTTGTATGTTTTACCTTGGCGTGGCCTGCGAAAAGGCTGTGGAGCTTGACGGCAAAAAGGCTAAGCGGTCTATGCTTGGGTGCTATATGGCAAGGTATGGGGTTCTTTTTGTGCTTTGTGCCGTGGCTATGCTCACAAAGGCTGTGAGTGCAGTGGGGATATTGCTGCCGCAGTTTTATCCGAGGATCATTCTGTATGTCATGCAGATAAGAGAAAGAAGGGATAAATAAATGACCGGTATTGGAAACGGTCCTAAGATCGTGTTTGAGATAGGGGGACTGCGGTTCACCGAAACGGTAGTAATGGGCTGGGTCATAATCGTGGCGGTGCTCATATTGTGCTTGTGGCTCACTCATGACCTGAAAAAAGTGCCTGAGAAAAAACGTCAGGTGGTTGCGGAGATGCTTGTGAACTTCGTCAACAACATGGTCAAAGAGAACATGGGCGTTAAGATGATGAAGTATGCACCGTATATTGCTACGCTGCTTATCTATGCGGTTTTGGGTGCTCTTATCAGTATGATAGGTCTGAGGTCTATGACTGCGGACATAAACGTTACAGCAACGTGGGCACTTATGACATTTGTGCTCATCACATACAACAAGATAAAGGCGAACGGTTTCAAGGGCTATCTTAAAAGCTTTGCTCAGCCTGTAGCTTTTATCCTGCCGCTCAATATCATCAGTGAGGTTGCAACGCCTGCGTCTATGGCGTTCCGTCTTTTTGGTAACGTTGCAGGCGGCATGGTAATAACGGGACTGCTTTATGGTGCACTTGGCTCGCTGTCATCTGCACTGGGTCTGACTTTTGAGGCAGGCTCATGGGCGTTCAGCGTATTTCAGGTAGGTATACCTGCGGTGCTCAGCGTGTATTTCGACCTGTTCTCAGGGTGCATACAGGCTTATATCTTCTCGATGCTCACCATGGTAAACGTTGGTGCGGCTGCGGAAACAGAGTAATTTACCGCTTTGGCGGAAAGTATAAAAAAGTAAATAGTAAATAACGGAGGTTTATCATTATGGAAAAGGCTATTCTTCTTGGCTGTTCAGCAATCGGTGCAGGACTTGCAATGATCGCAGGTATCGGACCTGGTATCGGTGAGGGCTATGCAGTAGGAAAGACTATCGAGGCTATCGCAAGACAGCCTGAGGCTAAGGGCGACTGCACAAGAACAATGTTCATAGGCGTTGCTATGGCTGAGTCAACAGGTATCTACGCATTCGTAGTTGCACTTATTTTGCTCTTTGCTAACCCATTTATCGGAAAGCTTTAAACTAGATTTGCTCTGCATGGATGCGGAGGGGAGGTTGGATAAATGGTATTGGCAGCAGGCGATGTGACAGAATTTCTGTCAATAGATCTGACAACGATAATTGCGACTTTGCTCAATACGCTCATACTGTTTCTTGTGCTCAGGCATTTTCTGTTCGACAAGGTGAACAAGGTCATCGAGGACAGAAAGAACGATGTGAAGGAAACTTACAGACAGGCTGACGAGGCGAAGGAAAACGCCGAAAAGCTGGAGGCTGAGTATACGAGCAGGCTGGAGGGTGCAAAGGAAGAGTCTGCACAGATAATACAGTCGGCAACAAGAAAGGCTCAGCAGCGTTCTGACGAGATAATAAACGAGGCAAGAACTGAGGCTAAGGGTCTTGTGGACAACGCTTCAAGAGAGATCGAAAGAGAAAAGAAGATCGCTGTCAACCAGATCAAGAACGAGATCACCGATATTGCTTTCTCAGCTGCGGCGGCAGTTGTGGAAAAGGATATGACAGGCGAGGACAACGAACGTCTTATCGAGAAGTTCATCGACAATGTGGGTGAGATGTAATGGCAGACAGTATCGGGAATATTTACGGCAACGCACTTTTCGAGGTGTGCTGCGAGGAAAACTGCCTTGATGAAGTCTATGGTGAGCTTGGGAGCATAAGGAATATACTTTTCTCTCAGGGTCAGGAGGAATATGTGGAGCTGCTTGCGTCGCCGTTGGTGACGGAGAACGAGAAAAGGGCGACGCTGGAAACGGTGTTTATGGGCAGGGTACAGCCTGTTACGCTTAATTTTCTCTGCCTTGTGAGCGAAAAGGGCAGGATAAGGTTTCTGCCTGAGATATATGTAAAGTTCAAGGAGCTTTATGAAAAGCATAATAATATCATAGAGGTCACTGCGGTGACGGCTATGCCTCTGTCTGAAAGGCTCAGGGACAAGCTTGTGGCTAAGCTGGAGGCTGTTTCGGGGGCAAAGATAGTGCTTGTGGAAAAGGTGGACAAAAGCCTTATGGGCGGTATCGTGCTGAGATATTCAGACACTGAGATAGACGGCAGCGTCAGAACTAAGCTTGATGATATCAAGGCTCAGATCGACGGGGTCATTGCATAGGAAAGGAACGGTATTTTAATATGAAATTACGTCCTGATGAAATAACAGGCTTGATAAAACAGCAGATCAAGGACTACCGCAGCAAGCTGGAGCTTGACGATGTGGGAACGGTCTGCACCGTGGGCGACGGAATCTCAAGAGTTCATGGACTTGACAAGTGTATGTCAGGTGAGCTGCTTGAATTTTCTAACGGAACATATGGTATGGCAATGAACTTGGAGCAGGATTTTGTAGGCTGTGTACTCCTCGGCTCTGAGGACGGAATAAAAGAGGGTTCGGGAGTAAAGAGAACAGGCAGGATAGTTTCTGTGCCTGTTGGCGACGCACTGCTTGGCAGAGTCGTGAACGCTCTCGGTGCACCTATCGACGGCAGGGGTGCTGTGCTTACAAAAGAAACAAGACCTGTGGAAAGCCCTGCTTTTGGAATAATCACAAGACAGTCGGTAAACAGACCATTGCAGACAGGTATCAAGGCTATAGACTCTATGATACCTATAGGAAGAGGTCAGCGTGAGCTTATTATCGGCGACAGACAGACGGGAAAAACTTCTATTGCTCTTGATACTATCATCAATCAAAAAGGCAAAGATGTTATTTGTATATATGTGGCTATAGGTCAGAAACAGTCTACGGTGGCAAACGTTGTGGACACTCTTTCAAAGCATGGTGCTATGGAGTATTCTATCGTTGTGTCGGCTACTGCGTCTGAAATGGCACCTTTGCAGTATATCGCTCCATATGCGGGCGTTGCAATGGCTGAGTATTTCATGCTGCAGGGCAAGGACGTGCTGTGCGTTTATGACGACCTTTCAAAGCACGCTGTGGCATACAGAACAATGTCACTGCTGCTCCAAAGACCGACAGGACGTGAGGCTTATCCGGGAGATGTTTTCTATCTCCATTCAAGACTTTTGGAGAGAGCCTGCTGTCTTAACAAGGACTACGGCGGCGGTTCTATAACGGCTCTGCCTATCATCGAAACTCAGGCAGGCGATGTTTCGGCTTATATCCCGACAAATGTTATATCTATCACTGACGGACAGATATTCCTTGAATCTGAGCTGTTCTTCTCAGGCGTCAGACCTGCGGTAAACCCTGGTATATCAGTATCCCGTGTAGGCGGCTCGGCACAGATAAAGGCTATGAAAAAGGTTTCAGGCTCGCTGAAACTGCTTTATTCACAGTACAGAGAGTTGCAGTCGTTCTCGCAGTTCGGCTCTGACCTTGACAAAGACACAAAGGAAAGACTTGCACAGGGCGAACGTATAGTGGAGGTGCTCAAACAGGGCAAGACCTCGCCATTGGACGTTGAAAAGCAGGTCGTTATAATCTATGCGGTGGTAAACAACTATCTGAAGAATATCAGAGTTGAGGATATCGCTGAATTTGAAAAAGATCTTTTTGTGTATATAGATGAAACTCACCCTGATATTTTCTCATCAATAAGAGAAACAGGGGAGCTTACAAAAGAAAACGAACAGGCTGTAAAGGACGTACTTGCGGAGTATTCACAGAAGTTTCTTCAAAGCAGATAAGGAGCACTGAGCAATGGCAACAGCTAATATGAAAGACGTCAAAAGACGTATCAAAAGCGTTGAGAGCACAATGCAGATAACAAAAGCCATGCAGCTCGTGGCAGCCTCAAAGCTAAGGCGTGCCAAGGACAAGGCAGTGGCGGTGCGGCCGTTCTTTGAAACGCTGTTCAAGACGATGTGCGATATATCCTGCGACAGTGCGTTCAAGTCGGTGTATACAAAGAAAAAGTTTTTGAACTCCACGCTGCTCATTGTGGTGGCAGGCGACAGGGGTCTTGCAGGCGGTTTTAACTCAAACGTGCTGAAAATGGCTAAGGCAAAGGCTGACGAGGTCTTGGCGTCAGGCGGTCAGCTGCGTGTTATGGCAGTGGGCAAGAAGGCTGTTGAGTTCTTTGAAAAGCGTGATTATGACCTTGTGTGGAAATATCCGCAGATAGCTGAGAGCATTGACGCTGACACCGTTATGGACATTGCGGAGGACATTATCGCAGGGTTCAGACATGGGGACTATGACAAGGTGGACCTTGTGTATACTACCTTTGTTTCAGCTATGACGCAGGAGCCTTGCAATTTGCAGATACTTCCTGTGGAGGACCTTGACAAGCTGGGCGGAAGAAAACACCCGTCAACTATCTATGACCCGTCCCCTGAGGAGGTCTTTGACGGCATGATACCTCAGTATATAAGCGGTATGCTTTATGCGGCGATAGTTGATTCATACGCCGCTGAGCAGGCGGCAAGACGTACTGCAATGGAGTCTGCGACGGACAACGCAGGAGAAATGATAGACAACCTGTCGCTCCTTTATAACAGGGCAAGACAGGCTCAGATAACTCAGGAGCTTACGGAGATAAGCTCGGCAACTATCGGAAGATAGGAAGAATAATTATGCCCCGAATGCGGGCGTTCAAAAGTAAATGTAGTGGGTATTGTTTGAGAAGTCTTGCAGGGGCGAACAGCGTTCGCCCGCATTTTAGCAGGCTTTTGAACATATCAAGCTATGATGATATCCCTTTTTGAAAGGTGGTAAATAAATGGAAAGCAAAAACGTAGGCAAGGTAGTCCAGATAGTGGGAGCGGTAGTTGATATCCGCTTTGAAAAGGACAGCCTTCCTGATCTGCTCAATGCCATTGAGATAGACAACAAGGGCGAAAAGCTCGTTGTTGAGGTGGCTCAGCATATCGGCGACGATATAGTAAGATGTATCGCCATGGGCTCTACAGACGGACTTGTGAGAGGTATCGACGCTGTTGATACGGGCAAGGCTATATCTGTTCCGGTGGGCAAGGAAACTCTTTCGAGAATGTTCAATCTTCTCGGCGAGCCTGTTGACAATCTGCCTGCACCTGAAACTAAGGAGCGTTGGGAGATACACAGAGAGCCTCCGACATATGAGGAGCAGTCCGGCTCGAATGAGATACTTGAAACAGGCATCAAGGTAATCGACCTTATCGCACCATATCTGAAAGGCGGAAAGATAGGTCTTTTCGGCGGTGCAGGAGTAGGCAAGACGGTGCTTATTCAGGAGCTTATAAATAACGTTGCCAATCAGCACGGCGGTATCTCGGTATTCACAGGCGTTGGAGAGCGTACCCGTGAGGGCAACGACCTTTATTATGAAATGAAAGAGTCGGGTGTTATCGACAAGACCGTGCTAGTGTATGGTCAGATGAACGAGCCGCCGGGAGCAAGAATGAGAGTTGCACTTTCAGGACTGACAATGGCGGAGTATTTCAGAGATGTTGAGCATCAGGACGTGCTGCTTTTTATCGACAACATATTCAGATTCACTCAGGCAGGCTCTGAGGTGTCGGCACTGCTCGGCAGAATGCCGTCAGCCGTTGGTTATCAGCCTACCCTTGCAACTGAAATGGGACAGCTGCAGGAGCGTATCACTTCCACGACAAAGGGTTCTATCACTTCCGTTCAGGCAGTCTATGTGCCTGCTGACGACCTGACAGACCCTGCACCTGCCACAACTTTTGCTCACCTTGACGCAACAACGGTGCTTTCAAGAAGTATTTCTTCACTGGGTATCTATCCTGCGGTTGACCCTCTGGAGTCAAACTCTAGGATACTTTCACCTGAGATAGTGGGAAATGAGCATTATCAGGTGGCAAGACAGGTGCAGTCTATCTTGCAGAGATATGTCGAACTTCAGGATATCATCGCTATCATGGGTATGGACGAGCTTTCTGACGAGGATAAGCTCACGGTATCAAGAGCAAGAAAGATACAGCGTTTTCTGTCGCAGCCGTTCTCTGTTGCGGAGCAGTTTACGGGCATGAAGGGCAAATATGTGCCTATCAAGGAAACTATCAGAGGTTTCAAGGAGATTATAGATGGCAAGCATGACGACCTGCCTGAATCTGCTTTCCTGTTCGTGGGCACTATCGATGAGGCTGTTGAAAAGGGCAGACAGATCGCAGAAAGTGAACAGCAGTAACAGAACGTTTAAAGAAAAACGCTTGACAAGAGTCGGATTATAGTATATAGTGAATGTATGCGGCATAAAGTGCCGTGCACGCTGATTTGTAAAAAGCTTATGGAGAGAGATTATGACGCCTTTTGATCTAAAGATAATAACCCCTGAAAAAACTTTTTTTGAGGGAAATACTGAGCAGATCATTGCCAGGACCGTATCGGGAGATATCGGTATCCTTGCAGGTCACGCACCATACGTGGCAAATATCGTATCTTCTCCTTTCCGCATAAAAATAGACGGCGAGTTCAGAACTGCCGCTATTTCGGGAGGGCTTATAAAGGTGTCTGCCGACGGCGTTACAGTGGTGACATCTGCTATCGAATGGGCTGACGAGATAGACGTTGCAAGAGCTGAAAAGGCAAAGGCTGCGGCTGAGGACAAGCTCAGAGAAAATGCAAGCCAGAAGGAGTTTGAAAGGGCGGAGCAGAAACTGCGACGTGCCATGAACAGACTTGTGGTGGCAGGAAAGAAATAATCAATGAAGTCAGAGCCTTACGGGATATCCGTGCAGGCTTTGGCTTTGTTTTATTTATTAAGTAAAATCGTGATAAAATCGGCGTAAAAAGCAAGGAAATGGGGTACGCAGGGGCGTACTCGGACGTTGTGCAGTGGAAAAAACATGAAAAGGAATGAATTGATTTGAGTATCTTTAACATTGTCGGAATGGCAGGCGGACTTGGTCTGTTCCTGTATGGAATGACCATATTGAGTTCGGGGCTTGAAAAGGCGTCGGGCGGACTTATGGAGAAAGTCCTTGCGAAAATGACTGGAAACGTGTTCTCCGGAATACTTTTCGGTGCATTGGTGACGGCTGCGGTGCAGTCATCATCGGCAACTACGGTCATAGTGGTGGGACTTGTAAACGCAGGCCTTTTGAAACTAAAGGGTGCAGTGGGAATAATCATGGGTGCGAATATCGGTACTACCATGACAACTCAGATACTGAGGCTCACGAACCTTGAGGGCGACAGCAGCGGCCCTGCTATATTGCAGCTTTGCAAGCCGTCAAACTTCTCTTCTATACTTATCGTTATCGGTCTTATAATCATAATGGTGGGCAAGAAAAATAAGACAAAGAACGTGGGCGAGATAATGATGGGCATAGGTATCCTCTTTACCGGAATGATACTTATGCAGGAGAAGATAGCTCCGCTGGCGGAACTGCCGCAGTTCGAGCAGCTTTTCGCAGTGCTCAAGAACCCTGTTCTGGGCGTTTTGGTGGGTGCTATATTCACGGCGATAATCCAGTCATCGGCTGCGTCTATCGGTATTTTGCAGGCTCTTTCAGTGTCAGGTGCGATAACATTTGCGTCTGCGTTCCCTATCATAATGGGAACTAATATCGGAACTTGTGCTACGCCGCTTATTTCAAGCATCGGTGCGTCAAAGAATGCCAAGAGAGCCGCTATGATACACTTCTACTTCAATCTTATCGGTACTATAATTTTCCTTATCGGAGTTTATATAATTCAGTACACAATAGGACTTCCATTTTGGAACAAGAGTTTTACAACCGGCAGCATTGCAAACTTCCACACTATATTCAACGTGGTGGTAACTATCATCTTCCTGCCGTTCTACACAGTGCTTGAAAAGCTGGCAGAATGGACTATCAGGGACAAGAAAAACTCTGAGGACGATGATACTTTCACTAAGGAAGACCTTCTTGACGACAGATTTCTTGTTACTCCAAACGTTGCTATCGCACAGGCTACAGAGGCAGTTGTGCAAATGGGCGTGCTGGCACAGAAGAATTTTATTGCGGTAAGAGAGCTTTTCGGCAAATATGACCTTAAATCTATAGACAAGATAAAAGAGCGTGAGGAGCTTATAGACAGGCTGGAGGACAGAGTAGGTTCGTATCTCATAAAGCTCAATGACTGCGGTCTGAACGAGGACGAGTCGAGAACTGTTACGGCACTGTTCCACCTTATCTCTGAGTATGAGAGGATAGGGGACTACACAATAAACATCTCGGAAACTGCGGATATACTTTATGAAAAGGAAATAAGCTTTTCTGAGCAGGCAACACATGAGCTGAACGTTGTGTGCGATGCCATTCAGGAGATAATCGGTCTTGCCATTCAGGCGACAAAGACCGGGGACATGAATGTGCTCAAGGAGATAGAGCCGCTGGAAGAGGTCGTTGACAGACTGGTGGAGGAGCTTAAAGCTGTTCATATCGACAGGGCTAAGAACGGTCTTTGCAACATTGAGGTGGGCGTGAACTTCCTTGACATTCTCACAAATGTTGAGAGGATATCTGACCACTGCTCGAATATTGCGGTATATCTTATTGCAAATCAGGAGAAATACAACAGCCTTAAAAAGCATGAATATCTTGACAAACTTCACAGAAACGGTCCGGATTATTATGAAAAGCTGCTGGCTGAGTATTCTGAAAAGTTTGCACTTTAGTTCAGCTTTTTGTATCTGCAAAGTGATATAATATGGTAAAATATCAAGAGGGACTTTAGTCCCTGAGAGTGTTGAAAAAAGGCTCAAACAAGCGAGACGTCGCATTTCTGTGAAACAGAAATTGAGCCGCTCCCCTACAAGCGACGTAGATACGCTGTTTGTATGTAGGGGCGAACAGTGTTCGCCCGTTGATTTGACACTTTTGCAACAGACTGAGGGACTTTAGTCCCTTTTGTTGTAATCTGAAAAGGAGAGATAAGAATGGACAAATTCAACTACACTATGCTGTGTGACTTTTACGAACTGACTATGGGAAACGGCTATTTTGTCAGCGGTATGCAGGAAAAGATATCCTATTTTGACCTGTTTTTCAGACAGATACCTGACGGCGGCGGATTTGCCATTGCCTGCGGTCTTGAGCAGGTCATAGACTATATCGAGAATTTGCATTTTGACCAAGAGGACATAGAGTTTCTCCGCTCAAAGGGCATTTTTGACGAAGGCTTTCTTGAATATCTCAAAGATTTCCACTTCACGGGAGATGTTTTTGCTGTGCCCGAGGGCACTGTTGTGTTTCCAAACGAGCCTATCATAACGGTGAGAGCACCTGCGGTGCAGGCTCAGCTGGTGGAAACTTATCTTTTGCTGTGCATAAATCATCAGACGCTTATTGCCACAAAGGCTAACCGTATCGTTAGAGCGGCTCAGGGCAGGGCGGTTTCTGAGTTCGGTTCAAGGCGTGCTCATGGTGCGGACGCTGCCATACTCGGTGCAAGAGCCGCAGGCATAGGCGGTTGTTCGGGAACAGCCTGCACTATCACCGACCAGCTTTTCGGTTTCAATGCAACCGGCACTATGGCACACTCATGGGTGCAGATGTTCGACAGCGAGCTGGAGGCTTTCAAGACATACTGCAAGTGCTATCCAAATGGTGCGGTGCTGCTTGTGGACACTTATAACGTGCTTAAAAGCGGCGTGCCTAACGCAATAAAGGCTTTTGATGAGGTGCTGAAACCTATGGGCTGCCGTCCTGTGGGAATAAGGATAGATTCAGGCGACATAACATATCTTTCAAAGAAAGCAAGAAAAATGCTCGATGATGCCGGCTATCCTGACTGCAAGATATGTGCGTCAAACGCTCTTGACGAATATCTCATAAGGGATATGATCTATCAGGGTGCAAAGGTGGATATGTTCGGCGTTGGCGAAAGACTTATCACTGCAAAGAGCGAGCCTGTTTTCGGCGGAGTTTACAAGCTTGCGGCTGTGGAGGACGACGAGGGAAATATCCAGCCTAAGATAAAGATATCAGAGAACGTGGCGAAGATAACAACGCCGCACTTCAAAAAGCTTTACCGTATTTATGATAAGAATAACCACAAGGCTGTGGCTGACCTGCTGTGCGTTCATGACGAGGTGATAGACGAGAGCAAGCCGCTCACGCTCTTTGACCCGCAGTTCACATGGAAGAAAAAGGTCATAACAAACTTTGAGGCAAAGCTTATACAGCAGCAGATATTCAAGGACGGTAAGTGTGTATACAAAAAGCCTGCATACGAGCATATCGTAAAGTATGCGGCGGCTGAGATAGACACACTTTGGGACGAGATAACAAGATTTGAAAACCCTCACACCTATTATGTTGACCTGTCACAAAAGCTTTGGAACGTGAAGAATTATCTTCTTGCGGAGAACAACAGACAAACGGCAGATTAAAATTTACATTATTGACTTGAAAAAAGCTATAGGCTGTGTTACAATAAGCATGGTTAGCAAGTTCTAACCTATTAAGCATTGGAGGGTCAGTTATGGAAAAGATTACAGTAAAAATAGACGGAATGATGTGCGGAATGTGTGAATCGCATATGAATGACACTTTCAGGCAGAATTTCAAGGTGAAAAAGGTAAGTTCTTCACACGCAAAGGGCGAAACTGTGGCTATAGTTGATGAGGATATCCCTGACGAAAAGCTGAAAGAGGCTGTGGAGAAAACAGGCTACACCTTTATTTCCGCTGAGAGAGAGCCTTATGAGAAAAAAGGATTTTTTGCAAGATTCAAGTAAATAGCTATGTGCAAAGTCGTGGCAGATGAAAAGGTTTGTCACGGCTTTTTTTGTTTGCTTGACAAAACATATTTTCTGTGATATAATAAATATCAGTTAGCATACATTAACCGATATTCTATACTTTTGATACTGCACGAGAAGGGTGCGGCTAAGTTTGCAAAAAGCTTTTTGGAAAAAGGCATTTTGTTTTAATAGGCTTAGTTTCATGGCGTGCAGTAATTTTAAAGATATAAGTTAGCTATAGCTAACAAGGAAAGGGGCATACAAATGGGAAACATTCACACGTCTGGGGAGGACTATCTGGAGACGATACTCGTTTTATGGAACAAGCAAAACGGCGAGGTGAGGAGCATTGATGTTGCAAGGGAACTAAATGTTACAAAACCCAGCGTATCAAACGCTATGAAGATACTTCGTGAGGGAAAGTTCATCACAATGGACGAAAACGGTTTTATCACTCTAACTGACGCCGGCAGATATGTTGCGGAAAAGATCTACGAAAAGCACCTTGTATTGACAGAGTGGCTTGTAAGTCTTGGTGTTGACAGAAAAATATCTGAACATGACGCCTGCAAGATAGAACACGTTTTATCTGACGAGAGCTTTGCGGCATTGAAGAAGCATATCAGTGAAGAACAATGAGCATGACTATTTTTAAAGGCATTCTGATACCGTTTTTGGGTACATCTCTTGGTGCGGCGTGTGTGCTTTTCATGAAGAAAAATCTGCATTATCTTGTCCAGCGAGCCTTGACAGGCTTTGCGGCAGGAGTAATGGTGGCGGCAGGAGTGTGGAGCTTGCTGATACCTTCCATGGAGCAGTCGGCGGATATGGGCAGGCTGAGATTTATCCCTGCGGCAGTGGGCTTTCTTCTTGGCATATTCTTTCTTCTGATATTGGACAGAGTGATACCGCATCTTCACATGAACGCCACCGAGCCTGAGGGAGCGAAAAGCGGTTTCAAGCGAACTACCATGCTTGTGCTGGCGGTGACGCTGCACAATATCCCTGAGGGCATGGCGGTAGGCGTTGTGTATGCAGGCTGGGCGGCTGACCATAACGCAATAAGTGCCGCAGGTGCACTGGCTTTGTCGCTTGGTATCGCAATACAGAACTTTCCTGAGGGTGCGATAATATCTTTGCCGCTGCGTTCAGAGGGCATGGGAAAGGGAAAAGCCTTTGTTTACGGCGTTTTATCGGGAGTTGTCGAGCCTGTTGGGGCTGTGCTGACGATACTTCTGGCACAGTTTATAATCCCTGTTTTGCCTTATCTTTTGAGCTTTGCGGCAGGAGCGATGATATATGTGGTGGTGGAAGAGCTTATCCCTGAAATGTCGGAAGAGCCACACTCGAATATCGGAACTATAGTTTTTGCACTGGGCTTTGTGCTTATGATGATACTTGATGTGGCACTTGGATAGGTGTTTTTTTATGTTTACATAGGGATCATCTTTATGCATGGTAAGTGTATTGAATATCTTTTTGTATAGCCGGGCATATCATTTTGAAATGATATGCTCGGCTTTGTTTTGTGTGTAAATTGTATTTGTTAATTTGTTTATCTTAAACGTTTGATGTTAATATGAAATGTAAACGTTTTTAGCTATTGCTTTCTTTGGCAATGAAAGACAAAAATAATATAAAATGATGATTAATTATAGCATAATGCACTAAGTTCGTGTTTCTTTATTTGTCAAAAACATTGATTTTTAAAAACTTGTTTACTTAATCGTTTTAAGAGATTGACATTAAATTAAGTTTGTGATAAAGTAAAAATGCAATAATTAGACAAGCTAAATTAATCAAAAATTAGCTAAAGTGATGAAAAAGGAGTATGGTTATGACAGGAGTAATGAGAAGATTTTCTGCGGCTCTGGCGGCTGCTGCAATGGCTGTTAGCATTGTGCCTTTCGCAGATATCAGTGCATATGCAGAGTATGCGGCGACACACCCGGAGGGATTTGTTTATGCTGACGGCTCAAAGTTTATGTGCGACGGGAGCCCTTACTATTACGGCGGCACGAACTGCTATTATCTCACCTATAAGTCAAAGAGTGAGGTAAAGAATGTTTTCGATGACGCTTCAAAAATGGGGCTTAAAGTAATAAGAATTTGGGGAAATCTTGACGTTGGTAAGAAAACAGGCAAGATCGACTCGCAGTCTGGTCATGAGGCCTTTGAGGGCAACAATGACGGAACGGGCGAAAAGGACGGAGTTTACTTCCAGTATTGGGACGATGAGGCTGGCAAGCCTGTTGTGAACGAGGGCGAGGACGGCCTGAGACATCTTGATTATATTATCAAGCAGGCTGAAGAACATGATATGAAGCTTGTTATCACTTTCACGAACTATTGGGAAGCGTTCGGCGGAATGGGTCAGTATGTAAAGTGGTATCAGATGTCACAGGGCAAGAGCGTTGGCAATAGCAAAGTGGACGAAAAGGACACCTGCGATTTTTACACTAATGAAACTATCAAGAGTTGGTATAAGGATTATATCAAAACTTTGTTAAATCACACCAACTACTACACAGGCGAGAAGCTTATGGATTCTGAAGCTGTTTTTTCTTGGGAGCTTTCAAACGAGCCGAGATGTACTGTCGACGAGTTCTGCAAGGACGATATTCTATATAACTGGGCAAAGGAAATGTCAGCATATGTAAAGTCTATCGACCCTTATCACATGGTATCTGTTGGCGACGAGGGCTTTTATAATCTTGGCTATCAGGAAGCTGCAAAGCAAGATCTTCCGTCTGCCGCATATTCAGGCTACTACGGTGTTGACTTTGACAAGCTTATGACTATCGACACTGTAGACTTTGGCACGCCGCATATGTACGTTGATCAGTGGGGCTTTGACCTTGGCGATGATGACCTCGAGTGGATAAAGCGACATGCCCAGACCACATCTTCCGCTGACAAGCCTATTATCTTTGAGGAATTCGGTCTTACAGACAAAACAAAGCGTGACGCCGCTTATTCCGATTGGCTGGATATTGTAACAGGGGACTACTATGAGGGTGTCGAATATCAGGGTTTCAACTACTGGATGATAGCTTCCTATCTTGATGACGGCACTCTTTATCAGGACTATGACGGCTACACCGTTTACGGCCCTGAGGGTATCGAAAAGACGGACAGCACAAGAACTCTTATGATGAACGCTGCTGCAAAAATGGAAAAGAAGAACATTGTAAACACCACTGACAAGTCTACATACAGTTTTGACAGAAGCAAGTCAGGTAACGTTGTGGTGAATGTTTCTATGAAAGAGGGCAGCATAAGCGGCGTTGAGGTCGGCGGAAAGAAACTCTCGTCAGATGATTACACCATAAGGGGCGACGCTGTTACTATCAAGGCTTCTTATCTTAAAAGGCAGGAGCTTGCAAAGTATTCGTGCAGGATACTCACAACAGGCGGCAATCAGCCTAAGTTCAATCTGACGGTGAGCGACAGCTCTATCCCTAAGCCTATTATCTCACCTGAGATAATCTCTGTTGACGTAAACCCTAAGAAATGCAGTGATGTTGATATCACCATGGATCGCAAGACAAGCGAGTTCATAGGCATTGTTGCTGATGGAAATTCACTCGCAGAGGGTACAGATTACACTACTTCGGGCGATACTGTGACCCTTAAAAGTGCATATCTCAAGACGCTTTCAGCAGGCATTGTGACGCTTAAGTTCGATTTCTATGAGGGCGAGGATAGGGAGCTTACAATAAATGTTTCCGACACCACAGGCCTTGATGAGCTTGACACATTTGAGAGCTATTCATATGATAAGGCACTTTGGTCGTCTTATTCAAGAAACACAGGCGGCAATGAAGTTTCACTTTCTCTTGCTACAAAGAACGGTTCAAAGGTGCTTGCTTTCGGATATGATATCGGCTCGCCAAACGGCTATTGCGGAGTAAACCACCCTATTGCAGTAAGAAATGCTTCATCATTTGCAGGCGTTGAGCTTTGGGTAGAGGGGGACGGCACAGGCAACAGCCTTACTGTTCAGCTTAGAGACGCAAACGACAATTATTTTGAAACACAGATAGCACTTGATTTCGCAGGCGGAAAAACTATCAAGATACCATTCGCTGACTTTAAAGCACCTAGCTGGCAGTCTGGCGGAAATCTTGATACATCAAAGCTTAACCAGTTTTCGTTCTATATGGGCGGAGATTCTGCCCAAAAGACAGGTACAGTTTACATAGACGATGTTGTTTTCTATGAGGACGGACAGACCGAGAAACCACACCTTTCCACAAAGTCAGGCATATTTGACGCTGATGCTCCAAGCGGTGTGAGAACAGACCTTGTGCTTTATGGAAAGAGCGTTGAGTCTATCATAGCAAACGGCAAGAAACTTGCAGGCGGCTTAGATTATTCCACAAACGGAAGTCAGATAATGCTCAACGAAAGCTGGCTCAAGACGCTTGCAAATGGTAATTACACACTTACATACACATTCTCAGACGGAAACACAGATACATTTGCACTCACTGTCAAGAATGTTAAGTCATCACACACTCACAGCTACACCGCAAAGGTAACAAAGGAAGCTACTTGCACAACAGATGGCGAGAAAATTTACACTTGTACTTGCGGAGACAGGTACACTGAAACTATCCCTGCAAAGGGTCACAGCTGGGTAAAGGGCGAGACAGTTGCTCCTACAGAGAACGAAAAGGGCTACACTATCTACACCTGCACTTCCTGCGGCGAGACAAAGAAGGACGATTACACCGACCCTATCGGTCACAGGCACAGCTATACCTTCACATCAACTAAGGCTGCAACTTGCGAAACTGACGGCGAAAAGGTATACACTTGCTCATGCGGTGAAAGGTACACTGAAACTATCCCTGCGACAGGTCACAGCGAAAGTGCATGGATAATCGACAAGGCGGCTACTGCGACAGAAAATGGCTCAAAGCACACTGAGTGTACAACTTGCGGCAATGTTATAAAGACAGAGGTTATCCCTGCAACTGGCGAGGTAAGTGACAAAAAGGAAACTGTTATCTTCACAGGCTCGGCAAAGACATCAGGCTGGGGTCAGGCTATCACACTTTCCACAACTAAGGAAGGCGGCAGCTTTGACAGCTTAGTTATCGAAAAGGACGGATATTTTGAAGTTCAGTTCAAAGGCGGCACAGACAAGGCGGAGGTCATTCTCCAGAGTTGGTCAGGCGGTGAAGACTGGGCGAGAGTTTCACCAACTGAGGTAACAGAAAAGGACGGCATTGTATACGCAAAGTACAGCTACGACGATGTTGCGGCGGCGTTCGGAACAACAGATTTCTCTAAAGTAGACCGTTTCCATGTTGGTGCGGCTAACGGAGATATCGAAGTTCTTAGTGTTAAGTATATTGTCGGAAAGTCAACAGAGCCGGTTGATCCGGTAGATCCTGTTGACCCTGATAAGCCGGAGCAGGATCCATATGTATCTATTTTCTGGGGTGCAAAATCATGTGGCTCATGGGGTCAGGCAGTTTCAGTTATGACTTCAAAAAATTATGGCAGTTTTGATGTTTCGTATCTTTCTGCAAATGGCTATTTCTATGTTGAGTATTCGGGTGCAGAGAACGAGCTTGAGCTTATTCTCCAGAGCTGGTCAGGAGGAGCAAGCTGGGCAAGAGTTCAGCCTAGCGAAACAGGCAGAGCGAATGATCATTACTATGCTAAGTTCACATATGCAGACTGTGTAAAGGAGCTTGGTGCAGGTTTTGATAAGCTGGATCAGCTTCATGCTGCGGCAAAAAACGGTGATATCACAGTTTATTCTATTTGCTACTGTACACCTGCTAGGTAATTTAAGAAAAAGCGTTACATTTATTAAGATGCAAAAAGAGCGAATGACATGATGTCATTCGCTCTTTATATTTTTTTTACTTGTTTTTCTTTTTGCGTTTTTTGTCCTCAAGCGGTGTCATGCTCTTTGCACATATTGCCATTGTTGAGGCGTTATGTAAAAGTGCTGACGCAGACGGCTGCAAAAGTCCGAATGCACCTGAGAGCAAAAGTGCTGAATTGAACAGAACGATAAATCTGTAGTTGCTGTTTATCCTGTTCATAAGCTTTACGCTCAGTTCTCTTATAGCTGCAAGCTGTGTGAGGTCTGCACCACGAACGGTGATATCAGCGGTCTCCTTTGCGATATCTGATGCGTCGCTCATTGCAACGGAAACGTTTGCCGCCGCAAGTGCAGGGGCGTCGTTTATTCCGTCGCCGACCATTATAACTCTGTGACCCTGCTCTTTGAGCTGTTCAACATATCTGTGCTTGTCCTCTGGGAGCACCTGTGCTCTGAAATCAGATATGCCAAGCTTTTGAGCCGTTATCTCGGCAGCCTTTGTGCTGTCGCCTGTGAGCATCACGATATTTGTGATGCCTGCCTCTTTAAGCTGTTTTACAGCCTGTTCAGCCTCAGGTCTTGGCGGGTCGCTTATGCAGAGAGCACCTGTGAGCTTGTCGCCCACTGCAAGATAGACCACGGAGCAAGCTCCGGACTTTTCGTCTATCTCAGCCTGCTGTTCTTCGGTTATCTCAATGCCCTCGTCCTCGCAGACAAAATGTCTGCTGCCTATAATGGCACGCTTGCCGTGGAGAGTTGTGGATATTCCGTGTGCCACGATATACTGTACCTCTGCGTGTTCTTCCGCATGGCCGATATTTCTGTCGGCAGCACCCTTCACTATCGCTCTCGCCACGCTGTGAGGGAAGTGTTCTTCAAGGCAGGCTGCTATCTTGAGGGTGTCCTCTTCAGAGTAATCACCAAGGGCGATAACTCTTTCAAGCATAGGCTCAGCGTTTGTGAGCGTACCTGTCTTGTCAAAAACTATGGAATCTGCAAGAGCGTATTCTTCAAGATATTTTCCGCCCTTGACTGTAACGTCACTGTCGGCTGCCTCTTTTATTGCGGATATAACGGCTATTGGCGTTGAAAGCTTGATAGCACAGGAATAGTCCACCATAAGAACGGAAACTGCCTTTGTGACATTTCTTGTAAGCAGCAGCGTGAGTGCAAATCCAAGAAAGCTGTATGGAACGATAGAGTCCGCAAGACGCTCCGCTTTGCTCTGCACCCCTGCTTTAAGGTTTTCTGAATTGTCGATAAGCTCGATTATCTTGCTTATCTTTGTGTCGGAAGAAAGCTTGCGTACTTTTATTACCACTGAGCCTTCCTCAACAACTGTTCCCGCAAAAACGCTTGAACCTGCACTCTTCATCACAGCCAGAGGTTCTCCTGTCATGGACGCCTCGTTTATATAAGCCTCGCCCTCGGTTATCTGACCGTCAACAGGGATAACGCTGCCGGTGCGTACTCTTATGCAGTCGTCCACCTGCAACTGTGACATTGGTATAAGTGTATCGGCGTCTTTGCCTGCCAGCCATACTTGATCTGCCTTTATCGCCAAGCTGTCAGTAAGAGCGGCTCTTGTTCTCGCTCTTGTGTAATCCTCCAGCAGTCCTGATACAGACAGCAGGAACATGACAGTGCCCGCCGTGTTGTAATTTTTCTGGATAAGACAAGCACTTATTGACGCTCCGTCAAGTACCTCTACCGTCAGCTTGCCGTCAAACAGTGCACTTACGCCCTTTGCTATGTATTTAAGTCCGCTGTACACAATAAGTGCCGCACCTATAGGTGCAGGAAGAACAGCTTTTCTTATATACCTTTGGGCAACAAGCTTTGCAAGATCAGACTTGAAAGTCCTGTCTATCTCCTCGGTGTCATACTGATTGTCGCTGACAGGCTCAAGCTCGCTTGCTCTGAGCTTTCTCACAAGCTCTACAGCGTCAGCCCTGTGACCGTCCTTGTAGCGGATAAGTATGCCGCCGTTCTCATAGTGAGCCTCGCAGCCCTCTGCCCAAGGGTTTGACATAACAAGCTTGTGTATCGACCGTTCAAGTTCTTTTGTGAAAGTGTCACAGCCGCAGCGGAAACGTATGCGGCAGGGCTTGTCATAAACGATCTGTGCTCTCATTATTCAGTTACTTCTTCCTCTTTATCTATGCCTGCCTCGACCTTTGCGTCATAGCAGATATCAGATGCCTCGTCCTTCATACTTCTCAGTGCTGACTGAGCATCGCTCTTGAGTTTCATTCCCTTTGCAAGACCTGTAACGGCAAGCTCTCTTGTCTTTTTAGCCTTTACGACCTTCTTGCCAAGAATAACTGCGGCTGCTCCGCCTACTGCACACCAGAATTTTTCGTCTTTAAAACACTTTAACATAATATTACCTCCTGTTTTGTTTTTAAATATTAGTAAGAACTAATTATTTCGGTATATACAGAAACTCTGCCAAAAGACGAGCATATAACAAGTCCTCTGACAGGATTTTTACCGTGATTTCAGTATAACTCTATATTGTTTATTAGTCAAGTCAAACCGACAAATTTAAAAATCATTTAAAATTTTGTATATCAATTTGCCGTAAGTTAAATTATTGACGCTTTTCTAACTTTTCAGGCATAGACCTTTGAACGGAAAATGTTAAAATGTTCAAGACGTCTAATATTTGTACGCCCCGTGAACGAGCCTTGAAAAGTTATGCCAGCACTTGACAAAACCCCTAAATTCGGGCTTTCTTTTACTTGTAAGTTATGCAGTCAACCAAAAAAGTTATAACTTTTTGTTAAATCAGTTGTATCAATAACAGAGTTATGTTAAAATATTATTAGAATAATATGGGGAGGTCTGCGGTGTGGGTTATATTATCCATTACGATATATGTGCACTTGTGATATATCTTATTACAGGAGTTGTATTCTATTTTAAAAAGCGTATTCCTTGCGGCAAGAACAAGGTTTTTGCTATTCTTGTGGGCGACTCGGCTTTGTCAACGGTGTTTGACATTTTTTCTGTATTATCCACATTTGAATTGGGGATAAGCGTAAAAACATTTTTCCACACGGCATATTATTTTACCCACAACCTCATCCCATTCATCTTCATGGTGTATATACTTTATCTTACAGACGGTATCAAGAATCTGTCCAACCTGTTCAAAAGCGTGCTGTTCGCACCTATTATAATAGACCTTATTTTCGTGGTGACATCGCCTGCGACGCATTTTATCGTAAATGTTGACGCTCAGGGCATTTATCACAGAGGTCCTTTGCAGCCGCTCACATATGCCGTTGCCATATACTATCTTGCATTCGGCATCATATACGCAATGGGCAACAGGAGTATGCTCACAAGACAGGTGGTAACTTCCATAACGGCATTTATTTTAATGACGGTCGTGGCGGTCATAATACAGATGATAAATCAGTATCTTCTGGTGGAATGTTTTGCGGCGTCGGTTTGTATGCTGCTTATAATGTTCACACTGCAAAGTCAGGACGATATGATAGACCCTAGCACAAAAATGCTCAACTGGAGCAGTTTTGTGAACAAGTGCACCGTAAAGTATGCCTCAAATTCTGATTTCTCACTGCTGCTTATAAAGATACCTGATTATAAAATGCTTATGAAGACCTTTGGCGGACGTTTTTCAAACTCTCTGCTCAGGAGCTTTTCAGACTATCTTTACACCTTTGTAAATCTCGGCGACGGCTTTTATCTTGAGGACGAATGCTTTGCACTTTTCTTCTCGAAGGATTCTGAACACCTTGGTGAAACTTACCGTGTTATAAGAGAAAAGCTTTCTAACAACTGGAAGATAGGTACGGTGGATACACTTATAACAGCCTGCTTTATGAGGCTTGACTGTCCTGAGGACGTTGACAATACGGATATGCTCCTTGACTTTATCGAGCAGTTCAAGCATCGTGAGCCTGAAACGGAAAGACTTCTTCATGCCTCCGACATCAATTTCTATGACAGCAAACGCCGCAGCGAGGTAGAAAATGCGATCGACAAGGCTTTGGATAACAGAGGTTTTGAGGTCTACTATCAGCCTATATACTCACGCACAAGGGACAAGATAGTTTCCTGTGAGGCACTTGTGAGATTGAAGGACGACAAGCTTGGCTTTATCCCTCCGCAGGAGTTCATACCTATTGCAGAGGAAAACGGCAAGATACTGAAGATAGGCAAATTTGTTTTTGAAGAGGCTTGCCGCTTTATCAAAAAGGGCGTCGGCACTTCGCTGGGCATTGATTATGTTCAGGTAAATCTCTCTGTGGTGCAGTGTATGCAGTCTGACTTGGTCGAGCAGCTGCTTAGCGTTATGGACAGATACAAGGTTGACCCTTCGTCTATCTGTCTTGAAGTGACGGAAACTGCGGCGGTGTATACCCCGCATATCATGGAAAAGAACATCAAGACCCTTTCGGACTTCGGCGTGAAGTTTGCACTTGACGATTACGGCACAGGATATTCAAACATGACGTATCTTCTTAATCTGCCGTTCAGATTTATCAAGCTTGAAAAAGAGATAGTCTGGAAATGTTTCAAGAGCGAAAAAGCTCGCATAGCTATCGAAAGCACAGTGGCAATGATAAAGAAACTGAATATGCAGATAGTTGCCGAGGGCATTGAGGACAAGCACCAGTTTGACACTCTCCTTGACATGGGCTGCGATTTCATTCAGGGATATTATTTCTCAAAGCCTGTTCCTGAAAAGGATTTTATCGAGGTGCTCAAAAAGAACAATACGCAGACAGCGACGGTTTGAGCTGTTTGGTCTAAGCCCTGACTTCGGTCGGGGCTTTTTCATTTAGTTTTCATTTTTCATTAAGGTCTGTTTAAGCAAGGAACGATATAATATAGTCATAACAAAACTAAGACAGGAGGCGTTCTTATGAACGTAAATGCTATGGCTATTCTTATTATTGCGGCTGTGCTGCTCACTTTGCCGCTCGTTTTATCCGCCGCACTTTGTGCTGAAGAACGCTGGGGGCTGCTTGCAAGAAAACATGATAAGTGGATAGATGAACACTATAAATAACAGGCATACAGATAAATACAAGTTGTCCGTCATACAAATACAAGCGTATTTCACAAACATACATTGAAAAATCTATAAAAATTAGTCCATTTATACATTGACTTAATCACGCAAATTCGGTATACTATTTATTGTAACGTCAGTGTGCAGAAAAGCACGTAGACAGGAATAATTCTATAGTTTGTAAGGGGTTTGTGAAATGACTAAGGTTGTAAAATTCGGCGGCAGCTCGCTTGCCAGTGCCGAGCAGTTCAAAAAAGTTAAAGAGATAATCACAGCGGAAAGCTCAAGAAGATTCGTTGTACCTTCTGCTCCGGGTAAGAGATTTTCAAACGATACAAAGGTAACGGATATGCTCTACGGCTGCTATGATCTTGCAGCAAAGGGCAAGGATTTCACTAAGGAGTTCGACGATATCAAGGAAAGATATTACGGTATAATCAACGATCTGGGTCTTGACCTTTCTCTTGAAAAAGAATTTGAAACTATCAAGGCTTGCTTTATCGGCAAGGCAGGACGTGACTATGCAGCATCCCGTGGCGAGTATCTTAATGGTATCGTTCTTGCAAACTACCTTGGATATAATTTCGTTGACGCAGCAGATGTTATCTACTTCAACGATCAGGGTCAGTTCGATTCTGTAAAAACAAACGAGGTACTTCCACAGAGATTGGCGTCACTTGACAATGCAGTCGTTCCTGGTTTCTACGGCTCAATGCCTAACGATACTATCAAGACATTTTCAAGAGGCGGTTCTGACGTAACAGGTTCTATCGTTGCGGCAGCTGTAAATGCTGATATCTATGAGAACTGGACAGACGTATCAGGCTTTCTGGTATGTGACCCTAGAATTATCGACAACCCACAGCCTATCACTACCATAACATATAAAGAGCTCAGAGAGCTTTCATACATGGGTGCAGGTGTGCTCCATGAGGACGCTATTTTCCCGGTAAGAAAAGCTGGTATCCCAATAAACATCAAGAACACAAACAAGCCTGAGGATATGGGCACAATGATCGTTGAGTCCACTTCACAGAAACCTGCATTCACTATCACAGGTATCGCAGGCAAGAAGGGCTTTACTGTAGTCAATATCGAAAAGGATATGATGAACGCAGAGCTTGGTTTCGGCAGAAGAGTTCTTGAAGTTTTCGAGAAGAACGGAATCTGCTTTGAGCATATGCCTTCAGGTATCGACACAATGTCAGTTGTAGTTCATCAGGCTGAGTTCGCTCCTAAGGAGCAGGAGATAATGTCAGGTCTGCATAGAAACTGCCACCCTGATACTATCGATATCGAAACAGACCTTGCTCTTATCGCTGTCGTTGGCCGTGCAATGAAGTCAAACAGAGGTACAGCAGGCAGAATATTCTCAGCACTTGCACACGCTCATGTAAACGTAAAGATGATAGATCAGGGTTCAAGTGAGCTTAACATCATCATCGGCGTAAATGAGGCTGATTTTGAGGCTGCAATGAAGGCTATCTACGCTATCTTCGTTGATACAAAGCTTTAAGGCAAAAATATAACGGGCGGCTCAGGCTGCCCGTTTTTTCATGGTGTGAAAAAAGCGTCCCGAAAATATCGGAACGCTTTTGTTTATTTCTTCTTGTCAGAAAGCTCAGTGATTATCTGAATGAACGAGTCAACGTCAGAGAAATCCTTGTAAACAGACGCAAAACGTACATACGCAACGTGGTCAAGCTTTTTAAGACCCATAAGCACCATGTCGCCTATCTCGCTGGTGGTGGTTTCGGTCTGCATTTTGTTTGCAAAGGTGTTTTCGATATCGTCAACAAGATTTTTCATGTCATCAACGCTGACAGGACGCTTTTTGATAGCGTTCTGAATACCTTTTATAAGCTTTTGTCTGTCGAAAGGCTCGAAAGAGCCGTCACGCTTGTATACCATGAGCTGCGGCTTTTCCACCACCTCATAAGTGGTGAAACGCTTTCCGCATTTAGGACATTCACGGCGGCGGCGTTTTTTGCCTTCGCTTGGGCGTGAATCTATTACTCTTGTATCTTCATAGTTGCAAAAAGGACATCTCATTATAAACACTCCTTTATCCAGAGAAAACAGTCGGTGTGTGTAAGCACATATTGTGTATTTATTGATTAATTATACCATAGATTGTAGCTGATTGCAAGAGGTTCGGGAAAATTAATTTGAGATGGAATGTAGTGCTACAATAGATATTGGACAAAATTAAGAAAAAAGAAAAGAGAGATA
>OLNY01000171.1_pt1 | contig 64980 bp, 59 predicted proteins | sample 1671981 | NCBI WGS metagenome assembly OLNY01 (sample SAMEA3136632, study PRJEB25190) | human gut metagenome | biome: human gut; feature: human-associated habitat; material: faeces | place: Austria | collected 2013
CACATAGCGTCGGAGGCTATTGCTCTATCCAGCTGAGCTACAGGCGTAAATATAAAGGGCTGACGTAAATCAGCCCTATTATTATAACACGATTTTAATGTTTCGTCAACATTATGAAAGAGAAATCACTTTAAAAGCAATTCGGTAGCCGCAATCTTTACTGCAACGCAGAATACTTCCATAGCCTTTGCAAGCTCTGCTTCGGTAGGATATGTCGGAGCGATACGGATATTGTTGTCGTGAGGATCCTTGCCGTAAGGATAAGTTGCACCTGCGCCTGTCAGAACAACTCCTGCCTGCTTACAAAGCTCAACAGTACGCTTTGCTGTGCCGTCAAGACCGTTGAATGAGATGAAATAACCGCCGTTGGGCTTGTGCCATGAGCCGAAGCCTGTGGGAGCAATCTCCTTGTCGAGCATATCAAGAACAATCTTGAACTTAGGCTCGATTAGAGCTCTGTGCTTCTTCATATGCTCCTTTATGCCGTCAAAATCCTTGAAGAAACGAGCGTGTCTTAACTGGTTGAGCTTATCGTAGCCGATAGTCTGGAATGTCATCTGGCTCTTGATAAACTTGATGTTTTCCGCACTCGCACCGATGAATGCAAGACCGCCGCCGGGGAATGAAATCTTCGATGTGGACGCAAACATAAATACCATATCCTGCTTGCCTGTCTTTTTTGCTTCTTCAAGAAGGTTCAGCAGAGTGTCAGGAGTATCTGTAAGGTGATGAACGCAGTAAGCGTTATCCCAGAATATTCTGAAATCCTTTGCTTTAGGCGAAAGGTTAGCAAAACGCTTTACCGTTTCGTCCGAGCAGGTGATGCCTTCAGGATTGCTGTACATAGGTACGCACCAGATACCCTTGATAAGCTCATCTTCGCTTACCAGCTTTTCTACAACGTCCATATCGGGACCGTCGGGGGTATAAGGTACTGTAATCATCTCAATGCCGAGGCTCTGGCAGATAGCAAAATGTCTGTCGTAACCGGGAGCGGGGCAGAGGAACTTCACCTTTTCGTTCTTTCCCCAGGGCTTGTCACCGCCGAGAACGCCGAGCAGCATCGCTCTTGCCATTGTATCATACATAAGCTGAAGGCTTGAGTTACCGCCGATGATTATTTCATCGTGAGCAACACCGAGCATAGGCATACAAAGTCTTTTTGCTTCTTCTATACCGTCAAGCACACCGTAGTTACGGCAGTCAACACCGGTTTCCGACATATAATCACCGTCAAGACAATGCGTCAGCATATCAAGTGATAAATCAAGCTGTGCGGGAGAGGGCTTGCCTCTTGACATATCCAGCTTAAGACCCTGCTTGCAAAGCTCGTCATACTGCTTTTTAGCTTCTTCATTCAGCTTTATCAGTTCATTCTTTTCCATTATCGCAAACTCCTTATAATAAAGAATTTTAACGCAGTTTTTCACTGCACCCATGTTTTAATTATAATGCAAATGAAGCCGTTTTGCAAGCGTTTTTTCGTTTTCTTGCAAAGAATTATGCAATTTCGTCAAAAAAACGTTGCACAGTAACATAATTATGGCGATTAGCAACTATAAAATATCCATTAAATGTTTAATCTGTGCAACTCGTAATTTTAATTTTTGCATTAACCGGCAAATGCGGCTGTTACAACGCCGTTGTTGTTTGTGAATGTAATGTCGGTGCTCACCGTCTGCTCGTCAAGTCCCGATAAATTCAGCGGAACACTGCAGCGTACATTATATGTCCATTCAAAAGTAAGTGTAGTGCTTGTCTTGCCGTCAAGAAAAGCAAGGCTCATATCAAAATCTGTGCTGTCGCTGAGAAGAGCCGTTGCGGATAACGCATCGTCATATATTACGGGAAGAGTAACATTCTGACGTGTAAGCTCAGTAGGCATTATGTTCCGCAAGGATATTATCTTTGAGTTTCCGTCCGTATATATATTAAGCGTAAGGTCGGCACAGTAGAAGCCTACCTGCTTCTGATTATCGAGCGGTATATCCTCCGCATAACCCTGCACGGCGAAATAACCCGTTCCGTAGTCCGACAAAGCTATGTTGAATGTGGGGTGGAATACGGGCGTTCCCTTTGCAAGAATTGCGTCATAAGCCGTCAATGCGCCTTCTACGCCGTCCTGCACATCAAGCAGGGCAGTGTCGACCTCTGCCTTATCAAGCCCCGAATAATAGCTTGCCGAAACGGCAAAATTTGAGCCGTCACTTATAATTTCCCTGCTGCTGCCGGCGTACACGGGAGTTGTGCGTGTAAGCAGCATATACAGCAAAAGCCCTATTCCTGCGGTAACAAGCACAAGCAGGATAACAAGTACGATTTTTTTCATTCATTTCCCTTTCAGACATAGTTTTATATGCAGTAAAGATTCATATCCCACGCAGGAATATACGGGTGCTGCCTTAAATACAGCTTGTATGACGGATTCAGCTCCGCTACCTTTATGGGCAGGGCAAACATATCCTCGGTGCGATGATAGAGCGAAACTAGCAGCTTCGGCTTGTCACGCTTTATTACTGTCTTACTGCCGTCAAGAGCCTCGCTTTCGCTGCCCTCAACATCATATTTTATATAGGTTATACGCTCGTCCTTTACAAAGCTGTCAAGACTGCGCATTTCTATCTCCTTTATCCGTGACGGATTGACAGGCTTACCTTTTTCATAGGGGATAAGCGATGAATTTCTTCCGCCCTTTGATATGAACTCGCAGACCGTATCACAGCTCCACGCACCCGCATTCACCGTTCTGAAGTCATAAGGGCTCAGCTTGTAGTGTATGCGTTTCATCTTTGCGTAATTCTTCCCGTCAGGTTCCATCGCAAAAATCTTGTTGAACTGTCCGCCCGTCACTTCCAGGAACTCGGTTATCGTGTCGCCGTTGTATGCGCCGAGATCCGCATAGGTTTCGTTGCCGCCGAGCGAAAGTATCTCATATCCTTCCGCTTTATCCGTCTGATTGCGTAAAAGCGGCTGTATTCTTCCCGTTATACGATATTCAAGCCAGCCGTCGAAAACCTGTTTTGATTTCTCGTCCGCAAGCATCGAGTAAACTCTTTCAAGCTCGGCTATGTGCTCCTTGGCATATTCTTTTGTGAATAATCCTCCGCCTATTACCGGGACATCGGGAGCGTATAATTCGTGCCTGTCCGAAATGGCAATGATACGCTGTATCACCTCGTCAATATGAGTGCCGAAAGCAACGAGTATGATACAGTCACCGAACTGCCGTTCAATATCGGACAGCTTTTTCACCTCAAAGCCTGCAAAGCTGTGACCTCTAACAAAGTCGTCGCTTGCCATGAATCCCGATATTTTTACATTCTTCAAGGAGCATACATCGAGTATTTTCTGTGCGCCGTCACCCATACCGTATATTATTATCGGCTTTGAGGTTTCAGCCAGATGATCCCACAGAGAAACTGCGCCTGTTATATCGTACATTTGAACATTCCTTTTCCGTGATTATTCGACCGTTACCGATTTTGCAAGGTTTCTCGGATGGTCAACATCAAAGTTTTTGAGCGCCGCAGTATAATATGCGATAAGCTGTAACGGTACTACAGCCACAAGCGGCATAAGAAGATCTCTTGCAAGAGGAAGTGTAACGGGATAATCAACATCGTTTTCGTCAAACTTCATATCTTCGCTGTAGACCATTATTACAGTTGCACCTCTTGTTTTGACTTCCTTTATGTTGCTCATAGTTTTTTCATAAAGAGCGTGCTGTGTTGCAACTGCGATGACCGGCATACCGTCTTCGATAAGCGAAATAGTGCCGTGCTTGAGCTCGCCTGCGGCATAGCTTTCCGAGTGAATATAAGAAATCTCCTTGAGCTTGAGGCTTCCCTCCATACTGAGCGCATAGTCAAGACCTCTGCCTATATAGAGCAGGCTGTCCGCGCTCATAAGCTTTGACGCAACCTTCTGATACTGTGCCTGATCGTCAACGCACTTCTGTACCTTTGACGGAATTCCGGAAAGCTCGGATATAAGCTGTCTGCATTCTGCTTCATCTATGACCTTTCTTGCGTATGCTACGCGGAAAGCAAGAAGATACATAAAAGCTGTCTGCACCATATACGCTTTTGTGGAGCATACCGATATTTCGGGACCTGCAAGGGTGTACATTACCATCTTTGCTTCTCTTGCTATTGACGAGCCTACCACGTTTACTATCGCAAGCGTATCCGCGCCGATAGAATTTGCAAGCTTCAGAGCGGCAAGAGTATCTGCCGTTTCACCGGACTGCGAGATAATAACTACAAGATCGTCCGGTGCAAGCAGAGGATCGCGATAACGGAATTCGGACGCAATATCCACGACAACGGGAGTGCGTGCCAGCTTTTCTATAACGTATTTTCCTACCATGCCTGCGTGCATTGCAGAGCCACAGCCTACTATATAAATGTGATGATAATTTCTCAGCTTCTCATCTGTAAGTCCGCACTCGGAGAAGTCAGGCATACCGCCCTTGATACGGGGATTGATAGTCTTTTTCAGAGCATCGGGCTGTTCGCATATCTCCTTGAGCATAAAATGAGCATAACCGCCCTTTTCAGCCGCCGAAACATCCCATGTAGCAACCTGTAATTCCTTTTCGATGACATTCTTGTGCATATCGTAGAACACAACGCCGTCAGCTGTTATATCCGCAACCTCTCCCGGCTCAAGCAGATAGTATTCTCTTGTATATTCGATTATAGCGGTAACATCGGACGCAATAAACATTTCGCCCTTTCCCTTGCCGACTATCAGAGGACTTTCTTTTCTTGCCGCAAATATGCGGTTTTTATGTTCTCTGAACATTATGCCGAGTGAATACGCACCCTCGATATCGGCGATTGTCTTTATTATAGTATCAACAGGATCACCGTTGTAATTATAGTCGAGGAGCTTTGCAACAGCTTCTGTGTCTGTCTGGCTTTCAAAGCCGTAGCCCTTTGATATAAGAAAATCCTTGAGCTTGCGGTAGTTTTCGATTATACCGTTATGAACGATGGATACTCTGCCGTTTCCTATAGGGTGGGAGTTGATGTCGCTGGGTTCTCCGTGCGTTGCCCAGCGTGTATGACCTATACCTGCCGTAGCTGTGAAATGAGGCTCGTGTGACAGCTTTTCGATAAGTCCGTCCTTGAGCTTGCCCTTTGCCTTGACGGTTTTTATCCTGTCGCCCTCAAACACGGCTATACCTGCCGAGTCATAACCTCTGTATTCGAGCTTTGTGAGCGAGTTTACAAGTATTGCGGTGCATTCTTTTGCACCGACATATCCTACTATTCCACACATAATCTTGTTCCGCCTTTCATAAACCGGAGTCGGTATATCCGAGATATACGCTATAAATATAATATTCTGATTTTTCTTCAATAAGTACAAAGCCGTCAGCTTATACAAAACACAGTATAACACATTTACAGCCAAAAGGCAAGCGTAGCGTTGCAATTGATGTTGACACGGCAGACAGTTCATGTTAAAATAAAGTAACACAAACAGTTGGATTTGTGAGGAATAATTTTATAAAAAAGAGCGTGAATGTTCTTTTGGGAGGAAAAGCTATGCTGAATTCACATACAGAATACATATTGGAATATCTGTCGGACAAGATGCTGGTCACGACGGTTATGTTCTGGGTCGCTATAGCCATAGCAGTTACATCAATAGTATGTTTTGTTCTTGCACCGATTTACAGTAAGGGTAAACACGATGGTGTCAAGATCCTTGCTCAGATAATATCGATAATTGATTTTGTCGGCGGTATAGGCTCTATACTTGTTTTTGTTGTTGTTTCTGTGCTTTCACTGCTTACGTCGGCAGGCGCTTTTGCTGACGCTTCATTTTCAGTGCAGGAAACTCTGCTTGCAATTCTACTGACACCGATAAGGTTCGGTATGCCGCTTGACAGCTTTGCTTCGGGCGATCTGTCGGCAGGTATGATAATACTTTTCTATGGACTTTATTTTGGCGTTGCGGGTCTGCTCGGCATTATCGCATTTGTTGTCAGCAGTTCTGCAAGAGGTAAGTATAACGGCGCAAACGGAAAAATAAGAGGTGCGGCGGTTCCTCAGGGCATGCCACAGTATAATCTCTATCAGCCTTACGGTCAGCCGAATATTCAGCAGGGCTACCCTCAGCAGTACGGACAGAATGCTCAGCAGGGTTATCCTCAGCAGTATCAGCAGAATGTTCCGCAGGGTTATCCTCGGCAGTATCAGCAGAATGTTCCGCAGGGTTATCCTCAGCAGTATCAGCAGAATGTTCAGCAGGGCTACCCTCAGCAGTATCAGCAGAATGCTCAATATCAGAGCACTTCCGGAGAAACAACGGTTCTTACACCGGAAATGCTTGCGCATCCGGTCGCTCCCGTACCTGTAATGAATTCACAGCCTGTGCTCGGTTATGCAGAGTCTGTGCCTGAGGCCGCACAGCAGGAGGCGTCCGCAGAGCCTGTGTCTGAGGTCGCACAGCAGGAGGCGTTCACAGAGCCTGTGTCTGAGGCTGCACAGCAGGAGGCGTTCACAGAGCCTGTGCCTGAGGTCGCACAGCAGGAGGCGTCCGCAGAGCCTGCGCCTGAGGTCGCACAGCAGGAGGCGTTCACAGAGCCTGCACCTGAGGTCGCACAGCAGGAGGCGTTCACAGAGCCTGTGCCTGAGGTCGCACAGCAGGAGGCATTCACAGAGCCCACAAATGAAACTGCACAGCAGGAGACGCCCGTTAAGCCTGCAAATGAAACTACACAGCCCGGAACTCCAGCCGAACCTGAACCGGCAGGCTTTTGCGTCAATTGCGGCAATGCGCTTTCGCAGGGCGCAATATTCTGCTCCAACTGCGGTTACAGGGTAAACAACGCTCCTGCGGCATTCTGCACAGGTTGCGGAGCAAAGCTTCCCGACGGTGCGTTGTTCTGCACGACTTGCGGCAAGAAAAGAAATATATAAACACGATTAAGATATAAAAATGAGCCGTTTTCAGACGGCTCATTTCAGTCTGTAGAAAAACCTACATAACTTTTAAAAATGGGGTCGCAGGGGCGTAGCCCCCGTACAGGTCGTCAGCCATTTGTGCCACTGCATCGTGCAGTGGCTTTGTGTGGCTGACTGCAAGCATCCTTGCTTGGTCTAGGGGCGGTAGCCCCAGTAAAATCCCACTTTCCCGGGGAAAGGGGGCAGGGGGATAGGGGTAGTGAGTTAGAAGTTTGTTTCAAAAACATACTTTTCTACAATCTGCTATGAGCCGTTTTCAGACGGCTCATTTTTATTTTATACATTGAAATCCACATACGGTGGAATAAATTTTGTATCAATTAACGATGGAAACTCAAAGCGCAATATGATAAAATTATAAACGGTGATGATATGAAAAAGAAAATCAGCGTCTGTGAAAATTCAATGGCACTTGTGTATATACTTGCAATGTCGGGCGGATTTATGGACGCATATTCCTATATGTGCAGAGGTGAAGTTTTTGCAAACGCACAGACTGGTAACATTCTGCTTATGGCGGTAAATCTGGCAAAAGGAAATTTCGGCACGGCGCTTAGGTATTTTGCGCCGGTTATGGCGTTTATCGCAGGAGTTGTGCTTGCACAGACTGTACATCATATATTCAAGGATAGAGCGCTTCACAGACGGCAGATAGTTATCCTGTTTGAGGCAGTCACGCTTTTTGCGGCGGCGTTTATTCCGCATGAGCTGAACATTCTCTGCAACTGTATGATATCGCTTGCCTGCGGTGCTCAGGTCGAGGCGTTCAGAAAAATAAGCATAAGAGGCACATATCCGCAGAGCTACGCCTGCGCAACGACAATGTGCATAGGCAATATGAGAACGGCGGCTTCATCTATATGCGAATATGTTGCACACAGAAATCGTGACGATCTGAGAAAGGGCTTGCTTTTGTTCAGCATAAACGCAATGTTTGCCATAGGCGCAATCGCAGGCGACCTTTGTGTGACGGCTGTAAATCAGTGGGCTGTTATGATATGTTCGGTGTTTATGACCACGGCGTTTATAATAATCACTATGGAAGAAAAGGAAGAAGAGAAGAAGTAAAAACGACTGATGTCCTCCCATAAAGCGCAAGAGCTGCTTTCGGTTGAAAACTAATGTGTATGTTGAATACTTTGTTGAAAGTTTTTTGTGCATAACGTACAAATTGCGATGTGATGATTGAGGACTATTGAACAAATATGAAAAATAATCGCAGAAAAATTGACAAAATGAAAAAACTTTGTTGACGAATACGGCGCATTTGGATATACTATAGGTACAGAGCGGAGATACCGCATAACATCTCAATGCGGACGGCTCGACGGAAAGATAATACGAATTTACGGAGGTAACCAATCATGTTTGTTAAAGAAGTAAGCGTTAAGAATCAGGTAGGTTTACACGCAAGACCCGCAACATTCTTCATCCAGAAGGCTAATGAGTACAAGTCATCTATCTGGGTAGAAAAGGAAGAAAGAAGAGTAAACGCAAAGAGCCTTCTCGGTATCCTTTCACTCGGTATCGTTGGCGGTACAACAATCAGAATCATTGCTGACGGCTCTGATGAACAGCTCGCGGTTGACGGTCTTGTAAAGCTCGTTGAAAGCGGTTTTGCTGAATAATTCACACTCCCGGTCAAGTAGTGTAATCGGGCTTTGCCCGATGTGTAGACGTGTAGAAAAGTGTAGACGAACAGAATTTACATTATAAAGAAACAGCGGGGATTTTGCACTAAGCAGGTCGCCCGCTGTATTTTTATTTCACGTTGCAAATTGTTAAATCGCAAAAGGAGCGTTATATTGAAAAGAACAGGAAAAATCATCGCTGTGATTATTTCGGCGTTAACGGCTGTAACTGCTGTGACGGCTTGCAGTGCCGATTATTCGCATATTGAAGGCTACAGTGATATAGAAAATGCAAGAAAGCTATATGCTTCGCTTTATTCCGCAGAACTCACTGTTACCGATAAGGGGACCGGTGCTGTGACGCAGGAACTGACATTCTGCTACGATCAGAATGATACGCTGTCATACAGCTATTTCGGTACAGACGGAAATACAAAGTATTATGAATATCACAACGGCGCCGAATTCAATTACTACTCCGACGGAGAATGGCATACGCTTGTAAGCGGCGATCAGAACTATGTCTGCTATAACCGTACCAACAAAATGTCAATGACCGATGAGGGTATGATATTCATAAAGCCGGACAGCGTGATAAGCTCTGAAGTAAAGCAGACCGCTGACGGTAAGACGATAACCATGCAGTATGATGTTTCAAAGCTCAACAGCTCAATGTCTTCCCAGCTCGGACTTGTCGGCGACCTTGACAGCTTCAGCGTTGTGTACTATCTTGACAAGGACGGATACTGCACGTCTATGGAGCAGACAGGCACTGCCACTAAGGACGGAGTACGAAGCAAGGTCGATTATCTTATGGAGATCAGTCATATGAACGACATTGCTTCGGTAGAGAAGCCGGAAGTTCCGGACGGTACCGATAATACAGGCAACACGGTGAGCAAAAAAGACGAAACAAGTTCTGATAAATCATCGGACGGAAACAGAGCACAATAAACGAATATAAATCCTGCCCGCAGAACGCCTGCGGGCAATTTTTGCCGTATTTTTTCGTATGCTGTCTAAAAATAATACAAAAATGTTGTGAAAATTTACAAAATAGCTTGATTTGTATTCTTTTTTATGGTAAAATTAAATAAAATCATAATGGAGGTACTGCGGATATCTGCAAATATGTCCATGCCTAAAGGCTTTTTTGATTTTAATTGCGTTACCTCGCTTTAACAGTTTATTACGCTAAATTATTTGCTGATATACAGCCTGAGGAGGCGAAAACGGTGCAGTTAAACACCAACGGTCAGAAATTCATTAATATAATAATCGGTTTTTCAAGAGATTTTCCGTTCACAATAAACCCGGGTGAAGCGTCTGAGCAGACCTATCCGTCACTTCTGGAACTTATAAATCCTGATGATATCCCGCCTATAACGGAAATGTTTACCGATGTTTCACAGGATGAGGAAAAATGTTTTGAGGCGCATTGCCGTTTCATGGTGAACGATGAGTTTCACTGGTTCTTTTTGTCCTGCAAGGCGGTGTATGCCGAGTACGGCAGACCGGTAAGATTTGAGGGTACTATGTGCGATGTGTCGACCTATCTTGAAACAGCGGGCGACGACCTTGTATATAACGAATTCCGCAAAAAGCACAACATAAAGCTGTCCGAGCTTAAAAAAGGCGCACCGGGTCTTGCCGATGTGCTTGATTTGGACTATCTTACAAGCATACAGCGCCCGTTTGCCCAGCCGCAACTCTATTCGGCAATATTTGATGAAAACGGTAAGCTGATATGCGTTCCGAAAACACAGCACAAGTCGCTTTCTCCCGATGATTTTGCGTATCAGAAGAAAAAGAATATACGCATAAATCACCTTGTAAGCGGAACGTGGATACTGGGAGCGAAAACGCAGGAACTGCTCGATGAAAACATTCAGCTGTGGGAAACGCTTGTACAGACGGTTTCACGCATGGCAAACGCCTTTGTTGTCGTAATGTCGGAAATGGATAATTCGCAGAATGCAAACAAGCTTCTGGGTCAGAATGTTGAAGAGCAGATTCTGCTGAATAACATATATGCCATAATAATGGAGAGCAAGAGCGCAGATATAGCGCTCAACTCGGTAACCGAGCTTATCGGTGACTATTTCCACCTTGACAGGATAACGATAGTCGACCGTGATGATTTCACACAGGAGCTGTGCTGGTGCAGGGATTACAAATACCGCAGAATGCCGCTTGAAATTGACGGGGAAACGGCGCTGAGCTGTGATTCGATACGGGAGGATCTGAGCCTTACATCTTCTGCATTTTCGGACGCTGATACCAATGACCTTTCAAAGTTCGGTATAAAAGCATATGCTATCTTCAAGCTGATAAATTCGGGTGCGTTTGACAGCCTGATAATGTTCCAGATGATAGAAAAGGAGCACAACTGGACACAGCGTGAACGCAAACAACTCCGTAACATTTCACAGATTATTTCTTCGCTGATGATGCGTAAGGAAACGCAGGATAAGCTGGAACAGTCGCAGAAGCGTATGCGACAGCTTGCTTTCTATGACGCAATATACGGTATTCCGAACCGTGCCAGGCTCAACAAGGACCTAGACAAGATAATGAAACGCAACGGAAAGGGATCGCTGCTTGCTTTCAAGGTTACAAACACACGTTCGTTATCGGCGGTGTACGGTCATACATACTCGGATATGCTGTTACGCAGTATCGCTCAGTATCTTAATAACCTTCCGATAAAGGATATCGGCGTATATTATTTCACAAATGCGATCTTTATGCTGAATCTGCCGGATTGCACGGACGATGAGGCGAAAAATCTTGCCGAAATGCTGATATATCGCTTTTCAAAGCCGTGGAAATTCGGAGAGGATGAACACTCTATCCATTGCAGTCTGGGTATAGCGTTTTATCCCGAAAACGGCGAAGACGCAGAAGAGCTGTGCAAGGCGGCAAGCACCGCAATGTACCGTGCAAGGGAGTTCAAGCAGAACAGCTATGCTTTCTATTCCGGTTCGCTTGAGCGTACAAGAATGTTCGCAGCAAATCTTGAACAGCATATAAGAGAATGTATAAACGACGGCATGAGAGGCTTTTCTCTGCGTTTCCAGCCGTGTTTCAGCGCTCACGACGGCAGTATAACCGGTTGCGAGAGCTTTGTGCGCTGGCACGACGACCAGTATGGGAATATACCTAATTCGACACTTTTTCCGATGGCTGAGAACCTCGGTCTGTCACATCTGATTGACGGTTGGGTGATGGAGCGTTCGTGCGAGTTCTGCAAAGAGATGCAGGACGCAGGCTTTGAAAATTTCTCGATAAGCGTAAATCTTACAGCAGGCGAGCCGCAGTCAGCCGAAATAATCGCACAGGTGCGCCGTGCGCTTGAGATGAGCGGGCTTGAACCGCAGTCGCTGATACTTGAAATTCCGGTAAAGGCGAATATTTTCTACAGCGACAGCACCCATATATTGCACGACTTACGTTCACTCGGCGTAAATATTGCAATTGACAAGTACGGTACGGAGAATATTTCACTGAAAGTGCTGAAAAACTCGTATGTCAGCCTCGTGAATATACCGGCTAAGCTGTTTATGAACCACGAGGACGAATTCGATAGCGAGCTTACAAACTCGGTTATTCATCTGGCTAAATGCCGTGACCTTACTGTGTGCGTAAAGGGAATTGAGGATAAGGAACAGCTTGATACGGTGGAAAAATTCGGAATTGACAAGGTGCAGGGTTACTACTGCTCACGTCCCTTGTCGCTGGCTGAGGCAAAACAGACATTTCTTGAAAGACTGTCGGTAAAGTAACAGATATCAAAGCTACAGCCCGTATTTCAAGAACAATGTAGGCGATCGGGCAAATTTCAAATTGTTGAAAAAGTCGAAGAATTATAGATAATTCTTCGGCTTTTTGTATTTAATTTGCAAAATTGATGTAAAGACCGCTTTTATTTGCATTTTGCTTGAAAAGAACGCTTTTTTCGAGTATAATATACTTATCTGTAATTGTAAAATCGACTGCGGTAAAACCGCTTTTATATTAAAAGGAACACAGCTTTATGAAACTGATTCTCAGCAAAATTAAAACCTATTTCGGAAAACTTGATAAACTGCTGCTGTTCATGTGCATAGGCATTGCAGGATTTGCGGTGTTTATCCAATACACGCTTTATGAAAACGATATAAGCTCGGCTGTAACCGCAACACAGTACAAGACACAGCTTATAGCCTTTATCGGAGGACTTGTTATTGCACTTGTACTGGCGGTGATAAACTATAAGTTCATAGCCAAGCTGTGGTTTATCTATGTGCCTATAGGACTCGGACTTACCTTGCTTTTGTTCACTCCGCTCGGAATACAGCGTGAAGGCGCAGATGATATAGGCTGGCTCGATCTCGGTATAATGACGATACAGCCGTCTGAGATACTGAAGCTCGCTTTTATACTCTCGCTTGCCTTTCATCTGTCAAAGGTCGAGGACAGAATGAACGAGCCGATGCACTTTATACTTCTGTGCATTCACGGAGCGATACCCACACTGCTTATAAGGCAGACGGGCGACGACGGCTCGGCTATAGTATTCCTGTTCATCTTCCTTTGCATGATGTTTGCGGCAGGTCTTTCGTGGAAATATCTCGTAATGATAGCGGTGGCTATTCCTCCGGCTGTTTACGTTTTATGGAATTACCTTATGCAGCCGCACCAGCAGAAGCGTTTTCAGGTACTGTGGGACACACAGATGCAGGAGGACGAGGCGCTTGGAATCTATATGCAACAACGCGTCGGAAAGATAGCTTTAGGCTCCGGAGGACTTACGGGACAGGGACTTTCGGGCGGCGAATATACCTATGTTCCCGAAATACACAACGACTTTATTTTTTCATATATAGGAATGACAATGGGACTGCTCGGCTGTCTGCTTATTGTAGGAATGCTTGCGGCGCTGTCACTGAAAATTCTCTCCAATGCAAGCGGTGCAAAGGATACGCTCGGCAGGCTTATCTGCATAGGCGTATTTGCTCTTATTGTGTTCCATACAACAGTAAATATCGGAATGGTGCTCGGCGTTGCGCCGGTTATCGGAATACCGCTTCCGTTCTTCAGCGCAGGCGGTACATCGGGTATATGTCTTTTCGTGGCGATAGGACTGGTACTGAGCGTAAGTTATCATAACTCGACCAAGTACAGAATGTTCTATACCGAAAAGGAATAAACGGATTTAATTTCCCACGGGAGAAAAGATAAGCAGATAAAGCAAAATGAAAGGAAACGATCATGGCAAAGAAGACAATTCACACACTTGAGGAGATATACTCAGAGGGTGCAGTAAAGGCTCAGAAGGAAAGATATGAGAAGTCGGCGCAGGAGTTCAGGAGTATTTTCGGGGAGAGCGATTCACTCCGTTATTTTTCGGCTCCCGGACGTACCGAGGTTGGCGGCAACCATACCGACCATAACCACGGCAAGGTACTTGCGGCAAGCGTAAACCTTGACGTTATCGCAGTTGTAGAGCCTACAGACGACAATATCATAGCAGTGAAGAGCGAGGGCTTTCCGCAGGACACGGTTGACATATCGGATCTTTCCGTTCATGAAGATGAAAAGAATTCATCGGCTTCCCTTATAAGAGGCGTTGCCGCAGGATTTAAGAACAACGGCTTTAACATAGGCGGTTTCAAGGCTTATACAACATCGAACGTTATGAAAGGATCCGGCCTTTCAAGCTCTGCCGCTTTTGAGGTGCTTATCGGAAATATCCTCTCGGGCATATATAACGCAGGCGGTATCAGTGCGGTGAAGATCGCTCAGATAGCACAGTACGCCGAGAACGAATATTTCGGCAAGCCCAGCGGACTTATGGATCAGATGGCAAGCTCGGTAGGCGGTTTCGTTGCCATAGACTTCAAGAATACACAGGCGCCTATCATTGAGAATATCCCTGTTGATTTTTCGTCATACGGACACGCACTGTGCATAATCGATACAAAGGCAGATCATGCCGACCTTACAGACGAATATGCTGCTATTCCCCGTGAGATGAAAGCTATAGCAGGCTACTTCTCCGCAGAATATCTGCGTGAAATCTCCCGTGCGGATGTAATACTCAATATGGGCATCTTAAGGCAGAAGTACGGCGACCGTGCCGTTTTGCGTGCGCTCCATTTCTTCGAGGAAAACGAGCGTGTGGACAAGCTGGTACATTCGCTGAGGCATCAGCATTTTGATGATTTCCTAAGCTCGATAAACGAAAGCGGAAACTCAAGCTACAAGTACTTACAGAATATTTTTGCCGTTTCGGACTATACGCATCAGGCGGTAGGCATAGCACTGAACGTTGCGGAACACGCTCTTACAAGAAAGGGTGCGTGCAGAGTTCACGGCGGAGGTTTTGCGGGTACTATACAGGCATTTGTTCCGCAGGATATTTTAAAGGAATTTATAGTTGATATAGAAAAGGTATTCGGCGCAGGAAGCTGTCACGTTCTTTCGATACGTCCCGTCGGAGGTACTGAAGTGGAAATCTGATTGTGGCGGGTAAAACAAAACAGCCCTTTCGGGCTGTAATGTATATCGTCAGATGACAAACTCCTCATACTCATACTTATGCAACTTGTCCACAAGGGCGGTTACGGCGATGCCGTTTTCGAGGTACTCCTCGCTCAGCACCTTTCCGTGTGAGTGGAGAGCCGCCGCAAGTCCCGACTTGTCATACGGTATCAGCATTTCCATACGGCTTACCTTGTCGGTAAGGTTATCCGATATGGCTTTCAGCAGTTCGTCAAATCCCGTGCCGTTCTTTGCGGAAATCATTACGGTATTTTCTGCCGGCGGCAGTTCATAATCGAGCTTGTCGCATTTATTGAGAACGGTTATTACCGGTATTTCGCCGCATCCAAGCTCCGACAGCAGAGAAAGCGTTGTTTCGGCTTTCTCCTTGGCTTCGGGGTCGGATACGTCACAGACGTGCAGGATAATATCCGCACTTGCCGCTTCTTCAAGCGTTGACTTGAACGCTTCTACAAGGTGGTGAGGAAGCCGTCTTATAAGTCCTACCGTATCTACAAGTGTAAGACTTCTTCCGTCGGGCAGTTCTATTGCCCTTGATGTAAGATCCAGCGTTGCGAACAGCTTATCCTCTGCAAGAACGCCTGCACCTGTAAGGGAATTGAGCAATGTCGATTTTCCGGCATTCGTATATCCTACGATAGCACCGACGCATACGCCGTCTTTTTTGCGGCGGCGGCGTGACAGATCACGGCGTTTTTCAAGCTCTTTAAGCTCATCGCTGAGTTTTTCTATTCTGCGTCTTATGTGACGGCGATCGGTTTCAAGCTGTGTTTCACCCGGACCTCTCGTTCCTATACCGCCGCCAAGACGTGACAATGACGTACCTATTCCCATAAGGCGCGGCAGACGGTATTTAAGCTGAGCCAGCTCAACCTGAAGCTTTCCCTCGTTTGTCACTGCTCTGCCGGCGAATATGTCAAGGATAAGCATTGTGCGGTCGATAACACGCACCGAGGTTATATCCTCGATATTGCGTATCTGGCTTGAGCTTAGCTCCATATCAAATATAATAAGCTGTGCGTCAAGATCCTTTGCGGCGGCACTGAGTTCTTCAATCTTGCCCTCGCCCAGAATTGTCGCACTTTCGATAGCAGGACGTTTCTGAATAATACGGCACACTGTCATCGCACCTGCGGTTTCAGCCAGTTCTTCAAGCTCGTCCATAGATATTTCCGCATCATATTCGCCGGTATCTACTCCTGCGAGTATGGCACGGGTCGATTCGTTTTCCTTTAAGATCGGATTGTTTACGGTTGATTCGTTCATAATGTTCCTTTCCGGTTTATAAATAATCAATAATAAAGTAAATTTATGCGGTAATCCGCAAAAGGTGGTAATCTTTATGAAGTTCAAAGAATACGACGTAATAATTGTCGGCACAGGCGTTTCAGGTCTTTATGCCGCACTCAACCTTGACAGCAGTATGAAGATACTTATGCTCTCAAAGCGTGAGCTGACGCTGTGCAACTCGGCTCTCGCACAGGGCGGCGTCGCCGCTGTAATGGACACGTCAAACGACAACTACGAGCTGCACATCAAGGATACTCTTATAGCCGGCGGCTACAAGAACAATATTGACAATGTACGCATACTCGTCGAGCAGGGTCCGAAGGACGTTAAGAATCTGCTCAATTACGGAGTTGACTTTGACAGAAAGCAGGACGGCTCAATCGACCTTACCCTTGAGGGCGGTCACTGCCGTCACAGAATCGCTCACCACAAGGACAGCACCGGCTTTGAGATAGTTACTTCGCTTATCGAGGGGGTAAAGAAGCTGTCCAATGTCACAATTCTTGAAAACACTCACCTGCTCGGTCTTACCAAGCGAGGCGACGATTTCCTGTTTGATGTGCTTCACGAAGGAAAGCACAGTTATTATACCACAAAGAACACCATACTTGCAACAGGCGGTATAGGCAGAGTTTACGATTATACAACAAACTCTGCGATAGCAACGGGCGACGGCATACAGTTTGCTTATAATATGGGGGCTGATATTCAGCATTTAAGCTATGTGCAGTTCCATCCCACAGCCTTTGCCGACCACGAAAACCGTGAGTGCTTCCTTGTATCCGAGGCGGTACGAGGCGAGGGCGCATATCTGCTCAACTGCAACAAGGAACGTTTCATGCACAAGTATGAGCCTGAACGTAAGGAGCTTGCTCCCCGTGACGTAGTTTCAAAGGATATGATGAAAGAGCAGAAGGAAACGGGCAGTGACAAATTCTATCTTGATATTTCGTACAAGGATCCAGAATTTATCAAAAACCGCTTCCCTATGATATATAACAAGGTTCTTGAAAAGGGCTACGATATGACCAAAGAGCCTATCCCGATATACCCTTGCCAGCACTATCTTATGGGCGGTATCGGCGTAAACGGACACGGCGCTACGAATGTAAAGGGCTTATATGCCGCAGGAGAATGTGCGCATACCGGCGTTCACGGCATCAACCGCCTTGCAAGCAATTCTCTGCTTGAAGCGCTGGTATTCAGCCGTCTTATCGCAGAGGACATAAACAAGAACAATACCCACAGAGAGCTTGGAATGCTCGAGGCTGATTATCCCTCGCCCGACGGCAAGCCGCTCCCTAAGGGAATACGCACCGAGATAAGACACATAATGCAACGTTCTTATTTCGTTGTACCCGACTACGTTGAGGCGGCAAAGGATATAAAGCGTGTAACAGAACTGAAAAATCTGCTCGATAACGGCGGTTTCGAGGTAACTCCCGACTATATCGAAGCAAAATCACTGACGACAGTTGCTTACATAATCCTCAGCGAGGTAGTTGCAGAGGGAAAGGAAAAGGGAATTATATAATGAAATTATTACAGTTTTACGTTGACGATCTGATAAAAAGAGCGATAACAGAGGATATAAACTACATAGACAGCACCACTGACCTGCTTATTGACGAGGACGATATTTCGGAGGCATATTTTGTATCAAAGGCTGACGGTGTGCTTGCGGGAATTGATGTTGCGATGCGTGTGTTCACCTTGCTTGACGGCACTATCGAGATGAATATTCATTTCAAGGACGGCGACGCTATAAAGAAGGGCGATGTTATCGCTGAGTTCAAGGGTCACACCTGCGCTATGCTGAAGGCGGAGCGTACAGCGCTCAATCTTTTACAGCATATGAGCGGTATTGCAAGCTATACAAACAAGTGCGTAAAGGCAGTCGAGGGTACTGACGCTTCTATCGCAGATACGAGAAAAACGCTCCCCGGCTTACGTCCTTTACAGAAATACTCCGTAGTGGCAGGCGGCGGAAGAAACCACCGCTACAATCTTACGGACGCCGCAATGCTTAAGGACAACCACATTGACGCATACGGCGGTATAACACAGGCTGTTACCGCTCTGCGTAAAAAAGCGGGACATATGCTTCAGATCGAGGTCGAGGTGCGTAACTTTGACGAGCTGAATGAGGCGCTTGCGGTAAAGGCAGACGTTATTATGCTTGATAATATGAGCTGTGAGGATATGAAGAAAGCGGTAGAGATAACCGCAGGCAGAGCAAAGCTGGAAGCCAGCGGAAACGTAACGCTCGACAATATCCGTGACGTTGCGCTGACGGGCGTTGATATAATCAGCCTCGGTGCACTTACTCACAGCGTGACAGCTTTTGATATTTCGATGAAGTGGAAGAAGAAGGCATGACCAACTGTGATTGTTGCGTAAACTATGTTTATGATGATGAGTACGACTGCTACACCTGCCTTGTAAATCTTGACGAGGACGAAATGCGCCGTTTTATAACGGGCGACAACTACAACTGCCCGTATTTCAGAAACGATGATGAATACGAGCTTGCAAGAAAGCAGTAACGCTGAAAGGAAAAGCTATGACAAAGATACCGAGAGGTGACAAATCATATATCGGAAAGACTGTCACTGTGACGGTTGACCGACCGATAGGCACGCATCACCCAAAGCACCCGGAGATAGTATATCCGATAAACTACGGCTATGTCGAGGGGCTACTCGGCGGTGACGGCGAGGAACAGGACGTATATATTCTCGGTGTTGATAAGCCGGTTGACAAGGCAGAGTGCGTTATCATCGCAACTGTTATGCGTACAGACGATAACGAGGACAAGTGGGTAGGAGTACCGTCTGAGCTTGTCGGCTCTGAGCTTTGCTGTGAGTGCAATATAGTAAATGCCGTTCATTTTCAGGAGCAGTTCCACACCTCTGAGATATTCGCCTTATATGAAAAGACCTGCGGTGCGGTAATGTACACAGGGGACGGCGATGACCGCAGATATTTTCTTATCAAGAACAACAGCGGTCATATCGGCTTTCCGAAGGGTCACATCGAGTACGGCGAAAGTGAGCGTGAAACAGCTCTGCGTGAGGTTTTTGAGGAATGCGGACTTAAAGCGGAATTAGATGAAAATTTCCGTGCGGAGTACACATTCCATACGCTTGACAATACCGAAAAGACAAGCGTATTCTTTGCGGGAAGGTTTGACAGGAATGCCGCCGTGAAGATTCAGCAGGAAGAGGTAATAGGCGACTGGCTGTTAAGCTACGGGGAGGCTATGAACAAGCTGAACTGGGAGCAGGACAAGGCAATTTTAAAAGCCTGCGAGGAATATCTCTGCCGGAAGAGTAAGTAAGAATTTTTAAATACGGATATAGAATAACCGCAGTATCAGAAGGGTTCTGTTACTGCGGTTAGTCTGTTGAAAAACCTACATAGCTTTAAAAATGGGGTTTGGGGCGTAGCCCCAAGCGGGGTGAGGGCGGCAGCCCCACATTCAGCCCCTTCCCACGGGGAAGGGGTTTGGGGTTAGGGATTGAGAACAAGCACATTTTGAAAAAAACAGACTTTTTCTACAAGCTGACCGCAGTATCAGAAGGGTTCTGTTACTGCGGCTTATTGTTTTTTGCTTTTTATGTTGTACTGAATATGAAATCAGAGCCTGCACCTGAAATCGTTATACGAAAACTCTCTTATTTTCCGCATACCGAGCGAGGTATTATAATATATTGACGGCAGAGCCATACCGTTGAACGTGTTGTTCTTTACCATTGAGTATATCGACATATCGCACAGCACAAGGCGGTCGCCCGGTTTCAGCGGTTTGTCGAAAGAATAATCTCCTATCACATCGCCTGCAAGGCAGGTGTTACCGCCAAGCCGCACAGTGACAGCCCTTTCGCCCTTTTCGCCTGCAATGTTGCCGTTTGGCTGAATGATAACGGGGCGGTACGGCATTTCAAGCACATCGGGCATATGGCAGGCAGCTGAAGCGTCAAGTATCGCTATATCGTCCTCACCGTTTATTTTTCCGTCTATCACGTCAAGTACCGTTGTCACAAGAAATCCTGCATTCAGAGCGACAGCCTCGCCCGGCTCAAGATACACCTCAAGCCCGTATTCATTCTTGAAATGGTTTATCACCTCAACAAGCGTGTCAATATCGTAGTCGTCCCTTGTTATATGGTGTCCTCCGCCGAAATTTATAACGCTCATCTTATCAAGATATTTGCCGAACTGCACCTCGACCTCCTTTGCGGTACGCTTTAAGTCGTCGCTGTTCTGCTCGCAGAGGGTGTGAAAATGAAGTCCGTCTATTTCGTCAAGGATCTCCTCGCCGTAACGCTTTATGTCCTCTTCAAACGAAGCAAGCGTCTGTCCGAGTCTTGATCCCGGGGCGCACGGGTCGTATATCTCGTGTCCCTCCTGCGTGGAAAATCTCGGATTTACACGGATAAGGCAGTGCTTGTCCTTTACTGCGTCACGGTGCAGGGCAAACTGCCTTATTGAATTGAACACAAAATGTCCTGCGTACTTTGTAAGCTCGTTTATCTCGCTGTCTGTATAGGCAGGAGAGAAAACGTGCGTTTCGTTGCCGAAATATTCATATCCGAGCCGAGCCTCGTAAAGTCCGCTTGCGGTAGTGCCGCTGAGATAGCCGCTTATCAGAGGGTAGGTGCTGTACATCGAAAACGCTTTCTGCGCCAGAAGTATCTTACAGCCTGTCATATCCTGTACGCTTTTCAGTATCTCGCAGTTGCGCCTGAGATAGCATTCTTCTGTGACATAGCACGGGGTATCTACCTTGTTTATATCAAAAGTCGGTGTGTTCATATTTTGCTCCAGTCTGTTGTGTCGGGTATCAGGTAATCGTCAACGTCAAAGCGACGCTTTTTGAAGTAATAATGCTTGTCCTCGTCCGTTATTTCGCGGATAACCCTTGCGGGATTTCCTGCGGCTATGCAGTTGTCGGGAATATCCTTTGTCACAACGCTCCCGGCACCGATAACAACGCCGTTTCCGACCTTTACTCCCGGTGTGATTACAACGTTTCCGCCTATCCATACGTTATCGCCTATCGTTATATCTATGCCGTATTCATAGCCTGTGTTACGGGGAATATAATGTACGGGATGACCTGCGGTGTAGATGGCTACATTTGGGGCAAGCATAACATTATTGCCGATTTTAACCTTGCCGACATCAAGTATTACCAGATTATAGTTTGCAAAGAAGTTATCGCCGACCTCAATATTATTGCCGTAATCGCAGTGGAACGGCTGTTCTATATGAATGGTGTCACCCGTCTTACCGAGAAGCAAACGGAGGATTTTATCCATTTTTCCTCGGTCATCGGGGTGGCAGTTGTTGAATTCGTATATCTTACGCTTACACTCGGCACGTTCTTCACTCAGCCCGTCAAGCCAGGCCTTATAGGGAAGATTTGCGTGCATGCGCTGTTTCATATCCATATTGTTTCTCCTTCAATAAGTAAAACTTAGTCTGCAACCGTATTTTATCACAACGCAAAGGAAAATGCAATATAAAGCCGGAATGAATTAAAGCTGTCCGCTGTCGCACTTTATCCCTTGATAAGTATCCCTCAGCTTCATCTGACGGTCTATGCCGCCAAGTACCGCTATCTTGTCGGCACTCCACATCGGCGCAACAAGATATTTTTTATCCGCATCGCCTGTGATACGCTCTATTACTATATCTGCGGGTAGATACTCAAGCTGTGAGATTACTATATCTATGTACTCGTCACGGGTAAGCGGAGAGTAATTGCCGGAAAGGTAAATCTGTTCAAGGGCAGTGTTGCGGTTTACATGGAGAAGGTGTATCTTCACGGCGGCAGGGTGCAGACGGGCGACCTCCTTTGCGGTTTCGAGCATATCCGCCTTTGTTTCGCCGGGTAAGCCGTCAATCAGGTGCAGGCAGGTGCGTATGCCGGATTCTTGCAGTTTACGGTAGCCCTCAAAAAATTCGTCATAGCTGTAGCATCTGTTGATGATTTGTGCCGTTTTATCGTGTATTGTCTGTAAGCCGAGCTCTACCGTGAGGTGGGTTTTGCTGTTTATGTCACAGAGCAGGGCAATAACATCATCGGGAAGACAGTCTGCCCTTGTGCCGATTGAAATTCCGTGTACTCCGAAATCAAGCGCCGCCGTGTATGCCTCTTTAAGCGTTGCGACAGGTGCGTATGTGTTGGTGTTTGCCTGAAAGTAGGCTGTAATGAGGCTGTCCGGGTGTTTCTTATATATACGCTCCTTTTCGGCGGCAAGCTGACGCTTTACGCTGTCGTAGATTTCGCCGTCCGATTTTTCGGTGAAGTAGCCGCTTCCGCCCATACAGTAGATACATCCGCCCGTGCCTTTTGTGCCGTCTTTATTCGGACAGGTGAAGCCTGCGTCAATGACCGCCTTGAACACTTTACCTGCGAATCCGGTTTTATTATAGTAGTTTAAAGTGTGATAACGCTTGTTGTCATCTGAATATCTGAAAGGGTTTTCGTTTTTCATAATTCTCCTTTACAATTCCGGTATTGACTTTACTGTCGGTGGGGTGTATAATAAACTTGTATCTGTATCAGACAGATATAATACAGAGGTATAGACTAATCAGGAGGAAATAAATATGCCATTTTGTCCTAAATGCGGAACTGAGTATCAGGAAGGCACAAAGTTCTGTGCAAAGTGCGGAGGAAACCTTGACGGCTCCGTAGCACCTGTCCCCGTGAATCAGGGTCCCGGATTCTTTCAGAAAATACTTGACACAAAAGATGTAACATCTTCATTTGACGCTGCCGATATAAATGCAGGCAAAGCGATGGGTATACTTGCTTATTGCGCACTGTTTGCTTACATACTTGTTGGCTGGCTGTTCGGCGGATTTCTTGCTATTTTAGTATGTGCAGGTATGCTTGTTGCTCCTTGCATAATTGCAAAGAAGTCAAAATTTTTACGGTATCATCTTTCGATGATTTTCCCCGCACTGCTCGGCGTCATGGTTGTTGACGTTGTTGAGGGATTCATATCATCAAAGCTGTTCTGGGGTGTTTATTCTGCAATATTTTCAGGAACATGGAACGATGTAGCTGCGAATATTGTCGGTACTCTCCTGGCATGGTTTGTACATATAGTATTTATGGCAATACCTGTTATGATACTTGTTGTGGGACTTGTAAATGCAATAAAAGGAAAAGCAAAGGATATTCCTGTTATCGGCAGATTCAAGCTTATATTTGAAAAGTAAAAGTTATGTTGCAGCCCGCTTTAAGCGGGCTGTGATTTTTATATCACGAAGTCATATATAACCGGATATAAAGCTCCCTTATACGAAAATTCGTATAAGGGAGTTTTTTTATTCTCCGCTGTAAAGTCCGTAATAGATAAGCGCCTCTTTCATAAAGTGTTCGGTAACATCGAAATGTTCTGCAAGCTGCCACAGTTCTGTAAGCCCGCTACGGATAGTCTTTATTATCTTCTGACGGGAAAACGTATTGCATATTGCCCAGACGGTTGCACGGTGTTCACATCTGCCGCGAGGTATAACCGGACAGGTTTCATCGTAAAATGCGCCGGTCATACAATGTCCGAGCTCATGGGAGGTTTTCTCTTTGAGGTCGGCGAGTCCCGAGACTTTTCGGTGGTCAATTGCAATGATGCACATGCCGTCTATACACTGGCTCATTGCGCCTTCTTTTCCGTACATAGGCATATCAACTATCGGTATGTCGTTATCCTGCGCTATTTTCAGCATATGTTCCAATTATACGTTCCTCCTCCCGGCTGTACGTTTTATGTCTTCTTTATTTATCTGCGTCTTTTTCTTTGCTGCGGCGAAGCTCCAGGTGAAGCTTTGCCAGACGCTTTACATCATCCAGAACTTCATCATCGATTTCGGCATCGCCGAAAAGTGCAAACTTCAGGCGGCTGTCTGATACTTTTATGGCACTGTCGTCTGACAGCAATGAGTCGGTGTCGGTACCGAAATAGTCTGCCAGTTTTAAAAGCGAGTCAAAGTCCGGCTCACGCTTGCCTGTTTCGTACAGGCTGTATGCCTGTTTTGTTATGCCAAGGTACTCAGCTATCACTGCCTGGGAAACACCTTTTTGTTTACGCAGTTCTCTTATTTTATCGGAAAAAGTGCTCATATCCGCTCTTCCTTTCATATTGACATTCAGTTGTCTTTAGTAATTATAGCAACGTTATGTTGATTTGTCAATAATAACAACAAATCGTTGCTTAAATTTGTGGCAATCGACGAAAATATAAAATTAACGCAACAAAAGGTTGACAAGCGGCAAGAGATGTGCTATTATAAGGACAACAAAAGGTTGACTAAAAACAAATTCAAATCTTTTGTTGGGGGATATACAGATTATTATAACGGGTTTACGGTACTATAAAACGGACAATCCGAATCAGTCTGAACAGGAAGGAGTGTAAATATGTATAAGTGTCTGAGATGCGGAAGAGAATTTGACAACAAAGAGCTTACAACAGTGCCGCAGTACAGAGGTGAATATCAGGGGCAGGCGGCGTATGAAAATGAAAGCTTCTGCCCGATATGCGGATATGATGTTGAGTACTGCGGAGAGTGGGAAGGGGATGATGACTACGGCGGTCAGACTTGATGTTACACAGGATACAATCGAAAACATAAAGTTGTGCATTGAATGCGGATACAGTGAAAGAAAGACTGCCGAAAAGCTTGGAATCAACAGGGGAACGCTTAGAAAATGGAAACAGCAGTACAGTGAGATAAGACGGCTTTATGAGCCTGAAGAAGTCACAGATGAAGAGAAGGTAAAGCAGGTAGAGGAAGCACTTTTCAAACGTGCGATCGGGTATACGCAGACTGAGATCACACGGCAAATCGGAAAGGACGGCAAGCTTGGCGTAGTTAAAACAGTCGAAAAGCAGGTTATGCCGAGCACAACAGCTCAGATATTCTGGCTTAAAAACAGATGCGGATATGAGTGGGACGGAAATGTTCCGCAGGACGGCGAGGAGGAAAGCGAGAGGGGAATCGTGGTGTTGCCGGAGAGGGAGGAGATGAGAGATGATGAATAATGAATAATGAAGAATGAAGAATTATGGTGGCGCCTGCGGCGCGAATTTGAATTTCAGGGCAGAGAGCGGTTGGCGGTGATGGTGGGAATGGAGTGGTTGGCGGTAGCAAACCCTCAGTTTTGACGGCAGAAAGAGTATGAGCAATTTGAACGGTGTTAGTGTCAGTGAATATGATCATATCGGAAGCAAGCGAGCATTGCCGCAAGCCAGCTTTCTTTACACAAGGGAGCTGAATAAATGTGCTTGGCAAGGGATAGTGCAGGTGGAGATGTAGGAAGTTTGAGAAATAGCGAAAGGCTGCGGATGGCGTTTTTAAATACGCGCTGAAAGCGCCTCCGCAATTTTTCATCATTCATCATTCATTCTTCATTAAAAAATAATTTCGGGAGGAACAAAACAATGGGATCAGATAAAAAGAAAGAGAAGAGTGCGCAACAGTCGGCGCGGCGGGTGGTATGGTCGCCGCAGAAGAAGCAGGCTCAATTTATGGAAAGAGGGGAATATGAAGCGTTGTACGGTGGGGCGGCGGGCGGAGGGAAATCGGACGCATTACTGGTCGAGGCGTTGCGGCAGGTGAACATTCCGTGTTACAGGGGGATAATCTTCAGAAAGACGTACCCGCAACTGACAGAGCTTGAGGACAGGTCGGCGGCTATATACCGTGCGGCTTATCCGAAGGCTGAGTACAACAAGACCAAGCATTGCTGGAGCTTCCCGTAGGGGGCGAAAATCTATTTCGGGGCGATGCAGCGAAGTAAGGATAAGCTGAATTACCAGGGCAAGCATTTTGATTTTGTGGGGTTTGACGAACTGACGCAGTTTTCGTGGGAAGAGTACAGCTATATGTTTTCGAGAAACAGGCCCGGAGGAGAGGGCACACGAGTGTACATAAGGGCAACTGCCAACCCTGGCGGACCGGGACACTCTTGGGTGAAGCAGAGATTTATCACGGCGGGGGAGCCGCTGAAGCCGATAAGCGAACAACACACAGTATACAAGCCTGATGGCACAGAGGTGAAAATCAAGCGTTCAAGGGTGTTTGTACCGGCGAGTGTGTTCGACAACGAGAAGCTGCTCAAAAACGACCCGGCGTATCTTGCAAGCTTGTCGATGCTTCCGACTGCGGAGAAAAAAGCTTTGCTGTACGGCGATTGGGACAGTTTTTCGGGACAGGTGTTCTCGGAGTGGCGGGATGATCCCGTTCACTACGAGGACAGGCTGTGGACGCACGTTATAAAACCGTTTGAGATACCGAAACACTGGGCAATCGTGCGTGGTTTTGATTTCGGGTACACAAAGCCGTTTTCGGTAGGGTGGTACGCAGTGGATACAGAGGGGTGCATATACAGGATACGCGAGTATTACGGCTGTACGGAAAAGCCGAACGAGGGAATAAGGCTTGAGCCGTCGGTAATAGCGGAGAATATCAGAAAGATTGAACGTGACGATCCGAATATAAAGGGGAGAAATGTGTATGGAGTTGCCGATCCGTCCATATTTGACAAGAGCAGGGGTGAAAGTGTAGCCGATCTTATGGCGAGAGCTCCTAACTTTGTGATATTGTCGCCGGGTGACAATGCGAGGATAGCGGGGAAGATGCAGTATCATAACAGATTCGCTTTCAGAAGTGACGGGAAGCCGATGTTCTATTGCTTTTGCACTTGCAGGGAATTTATACGGACGATACCGGCGCTTATGTATGACGAGAAGAACGTTGAGGACATTGATACCGCAACTGAGGATCATATATATGACGAATGTCGTTATGTGCTGATGGAACACCCGATAGCCGCTCCGCAAAGCCGTGCGGAAGTCCCTGCCGGTGATGATCCGCTCGACCAGAGAAAACGTGAGCGCAGAGAAACATTTTATATGCTGTAAGCAGAAAGGAAAAATATGAAAGAGAAGATAGGCAGGGCACAGGTGCTTGCCGCAGCGGCGGTGCTCAGAAAGTACAAGGAGGGCAAGGCGGTACTTGACAAGAAAATAGTATCAAACGAGCAGTGGTGGAAAATGCGGCACTGGGGTGAGATAGGGTATGAGCCTGACGAAACGCGTCCTCAGCCTGCATCGGCGTGGTTGTTCAACTCGATAGCAAACAAGCACGCAGACGCTATGGATAATATCCCGGAACCATCGGTGCTTCCGAGAGAACAGGGAGATGAGGAATGTGCAAGGCAGCTGTCGCTTCTTCTGCCGGCGGTGCTTGAACGGTGCGGTTATGAGAAGCTGTACAGTGACGGATGGTGGTACAAGCTGAAGAACGGTACGGCGTGCCAGGCGGTAGTATGGGATCCTGTACTTGAGGACGGCAGGGGAGATATAGCCATCAGAAACATTGATATTCTCAACCTGTTCTGGCAACCGGGAATAAAGGACCTTGAAGAGAGCGCAAATCTGTTCTATGTTTCGCTTATTGAAAAGGAACAACTATGTGAAATGTATCCTCAGCTCAAAGACGGTATATCCGATGAAACTGCGAGTACGGAGAAGTACAGAACAGACGACAGGATCGACAACAGCGGCAAGGCTGAAGTTGTCGACTGGTATTACAAGAAAATTGTCGGTGGAAAGAAAATTCTGCACTATTGCAGGTTCTGCGGTGATAAGGTGCTGTATTCAAGTGAAGACGACGAGAACTGCAAGGACGGATTTTACAGCCACGGGAGATATCCGTTTGTTATTGATCCGCTCTTCGTACAGGAGGGAACACCGTGCGGATTCGGCTATATAGATGTTATGCGTGACGCACAGATGTACATAGATAAGCTGTCGCAGGTGGTGCTTGAGCATACGGTCCAGATGAGCAGGAAGAGATATTTCATAAGGCAGAACAGTGCAGTGAACGAGGCTGAATTTGCCGACCGCAGGAATATGTTTGTGCACGTTGCAGGCAGTCTGACAAATGACGATATCAGGGAGATAAAGACAGAGCCGCTTGACAGTGCGGTTATGAGCGCACTTAGCTTCAAGATAGACGAACTCAAGGAAACGAGCGGCAACAGGGATTTCTCGCAGGGGTCGACTTCGGGAGGCGTTACGGCGGCAAGTGCGATAGCGGCGCTCCAGGAGGCCGGAAGCAAGCTGTCAAGAGATATGATAAAGGGAACGTATTTTGCGTTTCAGCAGGTGTGCTACCTTATCATAGAGCTTATACGGCAGTTCTACGATACGCCGAGAAGCTTCAGGATAACGGGCGGTTATGCGGCATTTGACAATTCGGAAATAAAAAGCCACAGGGAAGAACTGTTTGGGGTGGATCTGGGCGAAAAGAAGCCTGTATTTGATATTGTGTGCACTGCGGCTAAGAAATCGCCTTTTTCAAAGGCGGCGCAGAATGAGCTGGCAAAGCAGTTGTTCCAGCTGGGTTTTTTTAACCCGGATATGGCGGTGCAGGCACTTGGGTGTCTTGAAATGATGGACTTTGAGGGAAAGGAGAGCGTTGAACGCACTATAAGAGAGGGTGCGGGTATGACGCAGAAAATGTTATGACAAGAGTTAGGATCGATACATCAAGGCTCGGCAGGGATATCTATATCACGGGGCATTGCAGAAATGAGGGGGACAGCTCAGCTCAGGCTTCGCTTGTATGCGCAGCGCTTACAACGCTTGCTGAGACTATAGCACAGAACGTATATGACAGTGAGGACACAGGCGATACGGATATCATAGATGTTACACTGAGAAGCGGTCAGGCGATAATAAGCTATGTTACGGACGACGAACAGCTCAATACAGCGGTTGACGGAATAAGCAAGGGATTTTTTATGCTTGCGGAAAACTATCCCGAGTATGTGGAATGCTGTAAAAATGAGGGGTGAGAGCAGTGGAGAGTGAAGTAACGGATTTCGTGAACGAAGCGGCGGAAAAACAATCAGAAAATTCGGATATCGGCACTGAAAGTACCGTTAATGCAGATGAAAACGAAAAAGCTGTACATGACAATGCGGAAAGTGTGGACGCAAAGGAAAATTCCGATGATAACGGAAGAGAAGAGTTCAGGCAGGCGGTACTGAGAATGAAGCAGGAGCGTGCCGGAAAAGCCGAGGGTATAGTAAGACTTGCGGCAAGACTGTGCGGGGCTGATGAAAACGATCTTGACGGCATAGAGAGCGCCGTAATACAGCGGCAGGCAGAGTGGGAGCAGAAAAATGATATGCGGTGCAGGCTTGATGAATGGCGTGCAGAGGGCGAGGCGGTAAAGGAGATGTATCCTGAATTTGACCTTGACGCAGAGATGAAAAACAGGGATTTCTTCTCGCTGTGCTATAAAGGAATAGGACTTGCGGACGCTTACCTTATCATACACAAGGATGAAATTATTTGTGCGGCTATGGAATATGCCGCATCTGAGCTTATGAAAAGCGGGGCTGTGAAAGCAAACGGAAAGAGGGCAAGAGAGGGTATGCTGTCGGTAAGCAATGCACCTGACAACAGTAAGAAGCTGTCTAAAAGCGAGAGAAAGGAGCTTATAAGAAGGACGGAGAGAGGGGAGAGGGTGGTGCTTTGATCAATGAAAAATGAAAAATGAATAATGAATAATTGTGGAGCGCCTGCGGCGCAGATCTGAAATTTTGGGTGGTACGGGGCGAGGAATAGAGCAGAGTGGAGGTGATGGTGGGAATGGCGGTGGATTAAAAAGGATAGTACATAGTGATAGTGATGTAGGAAGTTTGAAAATAGTGCAAGGCTGCGTGGGCGTTTTAAATACGCGCTGAAAGCGCCTCCACAATTTTTAATTTTTCATTCTTCATTATTCATTTTAATAAGGCGGTGAGATATGAAGATTTAAACGGGCGGGTAGGTGGGAAAAGACGGAAAAATTGCGTGGTTGCAGAACTGCGCAGGGAAATGTATTTACGATAAGAAAATGAAAGATGGCGGCGTGAGAACCGCCGGGAAAGGAAATTTATATGAAGATGAGAAATGTAAGATTAAACCTGTTTGATGTGCAGACTACGGCTATGCCAGGTCTGTCAGCCGAGATGAAGACCTTTTATGAGAACACGCTTGTTGATATGGCTGAGCCTAAGCTTGTGCACGACCGTTTTGCGGACAAGTATCCTATACCTAAAAACGGCGGTAAGACTATAGAACTCAGAAAGTACAGCTCGCTTGCAAAGGCAACGACACCGCTGGTCGAGGGCGTTACGCCTGCGGGAAATATGCTGTCGGTTACTGCGAAGACTGCGACTGTAAATCAGTACGGCGACTATATAAAGCTGTCGGATATGCTGGAGCTTACGGCTATTGACAACAATGTTGTACAGTCGACAAAGCTTCTCGGCAGTCAGTCGGGCAGAACGCTTGACACTATAACAAGAGAGATCGTCAATGCCGGTACGAATGTTATATATGCAGCGGGCAAGGACGGAAGCGAGGTGCTGTCAAGAGAAGCGCTAGACAAGGACTGTGTGCTGACCGTTGACACGGTGTTCCGCGCGGCGGCTCAGCTTGAAAGTATGAACGCAGACGGGATTGACGGCGAGAACTATGTTGCGATAATCCACCCGTATGCGGCTTATGAGCTGATGAGAAGCTCCGAATGGGTCGATGTGCATAAGTATGCAGACCCTGAGAGCATATTCAAGGGCGAGATAGGTTCGCTCGGAAATGTAAGATTTGTAAAGAGCACGGAAGCCAAGATATTTGCGGACGACAGCTGTCCGCAGTTCTATCAGCTGACCGCAGACGCAAACTTTATAAGCGGTAAGGATTATTATACAAAGTCGGGAAGTAACTACTCAAAGGCTACGATTACGGCAGGTGATGAGGTAGCTGCGGCTACTTACTATGAAAAGAAGGCGGTCGCTGTATTTTCAACGCTTGTTATCGGCGCACACGCATATGCGGTTACCGATGTCACCGGCGGCGGTCTTCAGCATATTGTAAAGCAGCTCGGATACGGCGATGATCCGCTGAATCAGAGGGCGAGCGTGGGCTGGAAGGCAGTACGCACTGCCGAGATACTTTCGGACGAGTATATGGTGAGAATAGAAAGCTGTTCGCCGGTATATTCCGAAAAAACAAACGCCAACTGATAAGATAAGCTAAAGCCTTGTGCGGGGCTTGAATGAAGGCACACGGGAGGGTCTGGGGAATTATTAATAAAGGGGAAAGAAAATGAACGAAAATAAAAGTAACGAACTCAAGAAGCTTGTACCGGTAAGACTTTTCAAGGATAACGACAAGTATAATGCCGATGTCTTTGTGTCGGTCAACTGTAATAACTATCTTATACGCAGAGGTGAAACGGTTATGGTACCGCAGTTTATCAAAAACGAGCTTGACAGGGCTGAGGCGCAGAGAAAGAAGGCTGAGTACTATCGTGATGAGGGCTGGAAACAGTCGCTGATAATCCAGGAGGGTAAGTGATGACAGTAAATGAAGTGCTTGCGGCGGTCGACAGCCTGCGCCCGAATGAGATAGGCAAAGCAGAAAAGCTGGGGTGGCTTATGGACATCGAGAGCCGTATATATGAGGATGTTTATCAGACGCATGAGCATGACGGAATCGGTTTTACCGATATGGGAAAAATCGGGACTGACGACAGCACGGAGCTTTTTGTAAAAAGACCTTTTTCGGAAATATATATCCTGTTTTTATGCTCGCTTATTGATTTCTATCATGCAGAATATGAGAGGTACGCAAATGATGAGGCGCTTTATGAAACACTGTATGATGAGTTTTGCAGGTACTGGAACGCAAAGCATATCAGTATATTTAAAACAAAGATGAAAGGATAAGAAAATGACGACAAAAGTGTCTGAAATAAAAAGTGTTACCGAAAGTGCGGAGGTATTCGGCGGAATCGACCGTTCTAACGGAACGCCGCTCGGATATTGGCAGGAGCTTGTCGGAATGGACTTTACCGCTTATCCTGCGCTGAGGACCTGCAAACCGTTTTCGTATAAAGAACTGCCGGACGGAATAACGGGATATATGTTCAAAAACGGTAAGATAGTCTATACAAAGGCAGACGGTATCTATATAGACGGAAAGAAAACCGGTATTGAGCTAAGCACGGGGGAAAAGCAACTTGTCGGTATGGGTGCATATATACTTATTCTGCCTGATGAGGCGCTTATCAACACAGCAGATGATCCGATAAGCGTTACATTCCCGACAAGGCATAAACTTGACGGTTCGCTGTTTGAATACAATCAGAATCAGACACGACCGTCAGTATCAATATTCAAACGGCTGTATATCGATGTTGCAAAAGACAGTGCGGAGCTTTCTTATTATAATGATGGCGACCAGGTAAGAATAGCGTACAGCTACGGTGGTAAAAAGAAATATCTGACAGCAAAGATAAAATCCATATCGGAGGAAAGCTATACGAGCAGCGGCTGCGTGTCGGTCAATCTCGATACGTCTTTATATAATGACACACATTACTTTTATACGGAAGGAAGAAGAATGGAGAGCTTCAGGGTAGTGTGCATAAAAAATGCGGTAATAAGCAAACCTTTTCCTGCGATGGATTTTGTTGTAGAGCATAATAACAGACTGTGGGGTTGCTCGTCGGGAAATCACGAAATCTATTGTTCAAAACTCGGCAGTGCCGTTGAGTGGGGAAACTATGACGGAATATCGACCGACGCATGGGCGGCAACCATCGGCTCGGACGGCGATTTTACAGGTGCTTGCGTATATGCGGACAGCGTTTTGTTTTTCAAGGAGAACTGCGTGCATATTGTGTATGGCACAAAAGCCTCGAATTTTACTGTAAGCACAATCAGGCTGAGAGGTGTTCAGAAAGAAAGCGGAGGGTCGCTGTGTATTTCCGGCGGATTGCTTTATTACAAAGCGCCCGAGGGAGTGTACTGCTTCAACGGTTCTGCAGCTCAGAGGATAGATTCAAAGCTTGGAGGCGATATCTCCGAAACCGCTGTTATGACGGCAGACGGAAGATATATTGTTATGGCGGCATCGGACGGAACGGTATACTTCTACGACAAGAGATATTCGGCGTGGTATGAAAGAAGGCTTGATAACGTATGCTCAGCTCATGAGATAAACGGCAGACTGTATGCGGTGACAAAAGACGGTAACGGAAAAATGAACCTTGTGCGTCTTGTCGGTACGGAGGATGATTTTAAAATGCAGTCGGAAAACAGTTTTGAAGCGGTGAGCGGTAACATCGGCAGAGGAAAAGTATATGGCATATATAAGAAGCTGAGAGCTTATATGTTGCACGGTGGCAATGTGGGCAAAGCTACGGAGATATCTATTTATGTAAGCAGTGACAGGGGAGAATGGAAAAAGGCGTTCGTAAGTGACGGTACGGAAACTGACAGTGAAAAAATAATCACTGCTCCGATGATACCGCTGAGATGCAGGACTTTAAAAATTAAAATCAGCGGCAAAGTGAGTAATGAAACTTATTTATTACTGTACGGAATATATCTTGACAGTGAAAAGGGAAGTGAGATAGGTGGATAATATCAATATAAGCTTTGCGGCTGACAAATCGGCAGACAGCGAAAAGCGCCTGAACGATATTGAAAATTTCATCTCATTGCTTACAGACAGGATAAAATTCTGCCTTGCTGATATAAACGATGATGTTGCTTCAAAATCGGACGGTGAGGAAGAGAAAAAGCTGATATATGAAACATTGTCTGACGGTGTCGGCAAATTCACCAACACAGATAAAAACTGCGAGATCTTCAACGACTATGAAAACAATGTTGCATCAGCGTACTATTCTCATGCCGAAGGGTATATGACTACAGCGAGTGCGCCGTACAGCCATGCGGAAGGGGAAAGTACGGTTGCGAGTAATATGCGTACACACGCCGAGGGGTGGCAGACGACCGCTTCGGGAAATTGTTCTCATGCTGAAAACACAGGCTGTATCGCAAGCGGCAGTAACTCACACGCAGAGGGGTATTACACGATGGCTACAGGCGAGCATTCGCACGCATCCGGTAATCACACGGTCGCAGGGTGGGAGGTCTTTGCACTCGGAAACTATAACAAGACAACAGAAAATGTCTGGCTTGTTGTAGGCAACGGAAGTGAAAATCAGAGAAGCGATGCACTGACGCTTGACCGCAGCGGTAATCTGCATATTTCAGGAAAGCTGACAGCTGACGGTGGTGTTGGCTATGTCCTTCATACAGCAACTGCCGACACGCTCGGCGGTGTGAGGATAGGCGATAATATATCGGTAACGGCTGACGGGGTTATCTCGGTGAATCTGTCGGGGTATCTGAAATCAGACGAAATATCGGACTGGGCAAAGGCTGAAAGCAAGCCTGCATATACAGCGGAGGAAGTCGGAGCGGCAGAGAAAAAACACAGTCACAGTGTATCTGATATAACAGATATGCCGACAAAACTGCCTGCAAACGGCGGCAACGCTGATACAGTGGACGGCAAGCACGCAAGTGATTTTGCGACGGCAAGGCATACGCATACGGCAACAGAAGTCGGGGCGGCGACAGCGGCAGATATTACTGCGGCGGTGAACGCTGTTGAAATTGGCGGCAGAAATCTGTTGTATTATAGCCGCTTTGACAAAAAATATCCTACCGGGTGGGCTTATTCGGAAGAGGTTACTTACACCTTTGATGACGAAGTGACAACGCTTACTAAAGCTGAAACTGCTTCACGACATTTTACTACACAGGCGTCGGTATCAAACGGAGTTGTTGTGGCAAACCCGAATCTGGTACCCGAAAACGGCTGTACATATACGATCTCTTGTGAGGTAATGAAAGCGGAAGGGTACAATGTCGGGGAAGGAACAAAAGTCACAGCCAGATATAACTACACAGACGGCACGGTGAGGGACTTTGACGTTGATGTTTCGGGAGCTTCGGAAACGGCATGGACAAAGTACAGCAGGACTTATACTTACGCGTCAGACAAGACTGTGAGTTACACGCAGTTCATAATTGCACTTGGGGCAAAGGCTTGCGGCATCAGGATAAAAAACGTTAAGTTCGAGAAAGGAAATAAGCCGACTGACTGGACGCCCGCACCGGAGGACGATGAGCGCAGAATAGCAAGTCTTGAAGCAAGGGTGGCGGCGCTCGAAGCGGTGGCAGTATCGGGAGGTGAGGTATAATGTTGGATTTCGGAAAATGGATTGTTGAAGTTGCGGTGAACGGCGTTAAGAGCGGCAGCTTCGATAGGGCTTGGGCGGCTATGCAGCTTGGCAATCATTACAGCCGTGACAGGATAACGGCAGAGGATATTGCAAGGTTTGATACAGCGATTGATGAGTATGAGGCAGAGATGAAGGCAAAAAAGGAAGAATACTGTACGGAGGAAATATGAGCAAAGAAAAGAATGTAAATAAAAGTACGTCTGCACCTGTATATAAAAGTCGCTATTCGGACGCAGTGAAGAATAATCTGACTAACGTTCTTGACGGTAAAAAGTTCAGTTACGATGTAAACAATGATAAGCTTTTTGCTCAGTACAAGGATAGTTATACCAAAGCCGGCAAAACGGCTATGGAAGATACGGTTGGAAACGCTTCGACGCTTACAGGTGGATATGCAAACAGTTACGCAGTGACAGCGGGTCAGCAGGCATATGACAGTTATATGGCAAAGCTGAATGATAAGATACCGGAGCTTGAACAAAGGGCATATGAACGTTACCGTGATGATGAGGAAAGCGCATATAAAAGACTGAATACCTTGATAGGGCTTGAAAATACGGATTATAGCAGATATCGTGACAGTATGTCCGATTACAACACAAACAGGGAATTTGAATATAATAAGAGTAAGGATGCACAGGCACAAAGAAACCGGCAGGCTCAGTTCGACAGGGATAAGTATGAGAACGATCGTGATTATAACCGTAATGTGTATAAAAATGACAGAAAGTATAACCGTGATGTGCTTGAAAACGATCGTGATTATAATCGGAATGTTTATGAAAGTGACAGGGATTATGCACAGAACGTTATTGACAGCGAACGTGATTATCGGATCAAACTGAATTCTTCGCTCCGCAGTGCTGTAAAGGAAGAGAAAGATAAGGAGGATGACAGTAAATTTTCTCCCGCTGATGCGTATGACTTCATCAAAAAGTACAATGAAAAAATATACACCGATGAAGAGTTTGCGGAAGCGCTCTTTCAGTTGTACGGTGACAAGGAAGGATTCTATGACTGGATCGAACAAATGAAGATACCGGGAGATATTGAAGACAGGACTTATCTTGAACTGCTGTATAAAATGCATCCTGAGCTCAAGCCCGAAAGCTGGAAGAAGATGGGCATGACGGAAGATGAGCAGATAATGAAAAATGCGACAAACGGCGGAGCAACACCGCCGCATTCTCAGAGCTTCTGGTGGATCAACCAGGGTCAGAGCAAAAGCAGATAAACGTCAAATCAAAGGAGGGGAAATATGAGCAGAATGCAGATAATTATTGACAGCGTGGCAGGAACGATCGGAGCTGTTCTGGGATTTATGTACGGAGAGGTTACCGGATTGTTCTGGGCGCTTGTCGCATTTATGGTACTGGATTATATCAGTGGAATACTTGCGGCGATATCGGTCAGGAAGCTTTCAAGTAAGGTAGGCTTCAAGGGAATAGCGAAAAAGCTGCTGATACTTGTGTTCGTTTCGGTGGGACATATAACGGACACTTATGTACTCGGCGGTGTACCTGTGGCAATGACGGCTGTGATACTTTTTTATATTGCGAATGAAGGGATCAGTATTGTGGAGAATGCGTCTGAACTGGGGCTTCCGGTGCCGCAGAAAATAAAGAATGTATTGGAGCAGATCAAAAACAAAAGCGGGGAGGACGACAGTGAGAACAAAGGGAATTGATATAAGCAGGGCGCAGGAAAATTTCGACTTCACGGTGGCTATATCGGCGGGCATTAAGTTTGTAATAATTCGTGCCGGGATCGGCAGGGACGAGGACACTTATTTCAGACGCAATATCGAGCAGTGCAGAAAACTCGGAATAGATTTCGGCTGTTACTGGTATGTTACGGCGACAGACACAGCGGAGCTTGACAGGCAGATAAATGCGTGCATCAAGGTGATAGGCGATGAAAAGCCGTCATATCCCGTGTTCTGCGACATGGAGGAACAGCGTCAGATAGACAACCTCACAAGCAAGGAAAGAACCGATATGGTGCTTGAGTTCTGCGACAGGCTGAATAAGGCAGGGCTTCCGTCGGGAGTGTATGCAAATCCTGCGTGGCTTGAAAGCTACTATCAGAAGGAACGTATTGTAGGAAAGCGTGATATATGGCTTGCACACTGGACCGAAAGCCCGGACAACCCGAGCAGATATGACTACGGGCAGAAAATGTGGCAGTGGGGCATTGACAGTATCGCAGGCAAGGACGTTGACGGGGATATTTGCTTTGTAGATTATCCTGCGATAACGTCTAAGTGGTACAGGGAAAATTGCGGTGATATGCCGGAAAAGCCGGATAAGCCCGAAAAGCCCGTGAATCTGTTCAAAAAAGGCGACAGCGTGAGGGTGAAGCGTGGTGCAAGGTTCACGAACGGGGTAGAGCCGTATTCTTATGTATATGATACAATCTATACCGTTCAGCAGGTGTCGGCAAGCGGTAAGGAAACGCTTATAGGCATCGGCTCGGTGCCTACCGGCTGGCTTTATACAGAGAATCTGTACAAGGCGGAAAAGGCGGAAAGTACGGAAAACAATGACACAACGCAGAAATTCGCTGTAGGAGATAAGGTCAAGGTAAATTACGGCGCTAAGACGTATAACGGCGGTTCGCTTGCACTGTTTGTGTACACGAATGTGTACGAGGTTATGCAGGCAGGCTCGGGTGACAGAGAGGACTATATCGTCATCGGGCAGGGCGGGCAGGTCACTGCGGCGGTAAGAGCGGAGGATTTAAAGAAAATATAGGCATAAAAATAACGCACGGAGCGGTTGTTCCGTGCGTTGTTGTTTGTTATCAATATGTGGTGAATTCCTGCACCCAGTAGTATTTATAACTGTCGTTATAAATACCGAATGCTACCGCAAGATTATCAAAATCGGGGTCAAGAATATTTTTCCTGTGAAGCTCAGAGTTCATCCAGCTGTTCAGAACGTCCTGCGCTGTGCTCTGTCCCGAAGCTATATTCTCACCGTAGTTGTAAAGCCGATCTTGTATTATCTCGCTATAAACAGTGTAGAAACGCTGACCGCCGTTTCGTTTGTGGGAGAAGTTTGTTGTGATTTCATCACAACGTATCTTTGCGGCTTTGTAAGCATTCTGATCCCACTTGACGGGTGCAATGCCATATTGCGCTCTGTATTCGTTTACCAGTCTGAATACTTCTGCCTCTTCTGCGGTGCAGTTGACAGGCTGATCTGTTATGTTCGATGATGTATCGGTGTTATTACTCTGTTTGGGAGTACTTATCGGTTTTGCGGTTGTTGTAACGGTTGTTGTTTCAGCAGGCTTTGTTTCAGAAAGATAGTCGCCGTGGACGTATGTGTCATCATCGAGCTTATAGTAGCCGGTGTCTGTAAGCGCGGTAACCTTTACCGCATCTCCGTAATATTTATAGGAAACGACCTCTGATCCCTGCAAACCCTCTTTCCTTGCCGAACAGCTTGAAATGTTTATGTACATTGTGCCGCTGCACTTTTTCTCTGTCCATGCGGGCTTTGGCGCGGCGGTTGTCGCAGGTGTTGTAGATTTGGTTGTCGCCGCTGTGGTCTGAGTGGTTTTTGCAGTTGTTGTTGCCGATGTTGCCTTTGCAGTTGTTGTTGCTGATGTTGCCTTGGCGGTTGTGGTTGCCGATGTTGCAACGGTGGTTTCCTGTGCCTCGTTATGCTTGTTGGCTTTGGTGGGAACATTTTGCTCCTCGACAGGCGCAGTAGTGGAATATGATGGCTCTGAACCGTTGTTGTAGCTGATACCCTCGTCATCGGCTTTGACTCCGAACCATGAGTAACGGCTTGACAGAATGCAAAGAGCAACTACGGCGACAAAACCGCATGACGCACAGCCGATTTTAAGAAAATTGCCGTGTGACTTCTTTTTCCTGTTGTATGTCTGAATCCCGCTTTCCGGGTTTTCGGTTTTATTTTCTTCGTTCATGTTCATGGGTATCACCTGCCTTTTGCCTGAACTTAACAGTAAGCATAATTTCACATCTATATTTTAGCACAAATGCGTTGAGCGTGTCAACAGATACTGAAATTGCCAAAAAATATTTGTAAGGATTGCACAAAATATCGTGTAATGTTTAGGCTAAATCACAATAAAACCGATTTATAAACAGCTAATGTTGAAATGCACTATTTTTAAGATAAAGATAGTTATATTTTTGTATAAAAGAGCGAAATGGTTACAAAACGGTAACAAAACGGTTACAATTTGTTGCGATATTGTAACCGTTTGTGTTATAATAACAGTGACGGAAAAGAATTGCTGTCTTTCATGGTGGAAGGAAAAGCAACCTTAAAGGTGTGGAACGGGTATCTCCCGTTCCGACTTTTAACGGAATAAGCGTTAATTTATCACCTGTCGTTCACAACGACAGGCTATTATTATAATAAGTATATATAAGCGGGCATAAGTCCTGCTTTGTTTTTTTGAAATTCAGGAAAAGGAAAGAGTATGGGAAATCTTAAGATACCCGATTATCGTGACGACATCGAGGAAACTATACTTCCCGACAATGACGGAAAAAAAGAAGAAAGCGTGCAAAGCACCGTAACTCCGGATTCCGATAACGGCACAGATAATACAGAAGTTGTAAACGAGAAAGTAAGCAGGAAATCATTTGCTGCGGTCGTGACAGACAGAATTTTTGAATTGCTTGTTATAGCAGGACAGTATTTTTGTCATATAATTGCGGATATATTTTCAAAGCCTGCGATTTATGTTGCACACGGCGCAAAGTTTTTGTGGAAGCATACGGCACTGTTCAGGGACGCTGTAAAGAGAACATTCTGCGAGATAGGCAGCTTCTTCTTTGCACCGCTTATGAAGTCGAAACGTGTACTTCAACGTACAAACAGACAGATTAAGGCTGCTAAGGAGCAGGGCGACAACAAGAAAGCCGCAAAGCTGTACGGAAGTATAGCAAAGAATGCGGTATTCGGTAAGCAGGGACTTGCAGTAACGCTGTTCAACTATGCGGCACCGATCATCGCTATTGTGTTTCTGATGAGCGTTGTAGGATATGCGACGGGTACTAACTATGCGATAAAATTGACGGTAGACGGTAAATTTGTCGGGTACGTCGAGAGTGAACAGGTGTTCAATGACGCAGAGCGTATAATGCAGGAGCGTATAACATATATCGGCAATGAGAAAAAGATAACTATGGAACCGAGCTATTCGCTTGAAATGCTCGGCGACCAGGAGTATCTCACAAAATATCAGCTTGCGAATAAGCTCCTTGAAATGAGCGATACGCCGATCGAGTATGCTTACGGAATGTACATAGGCGGAAAGTTCTACGGCGCGCTTGTTGACAACACCGCAGTTGAGGTTGAGCTTGAGAAGATACTTGACAGTTATCGCACAAACGCAAAGGATGAGGACGTAGCATTTGAAAAGGATGTTGAATATGTCCCGGGATTATATCTGTCGGACAGTATAGTGTCTAGCGATGAGATAATAAAGCTTGTAAACTCCAAGAAGGAAGAAGCATCGTATTATACTGTGGTTGAAGGCGACAGCCATTCGGGAATATGCTCAAAGCTGGGAATAAGCATGGAGGAGCTTGAGGCATTGAATCCCGGTATTATGGATGAGGACTATGTGCTGAGAGCCGGCGAAAAGCTGCTCAAGACGCAGGAAGTTCCTTTTATGTCGGTATGTATATCAAGAACCGAAACGTATAATGTTGATGTTCCATATGATACAGAGTATCAGGATGACGATACCCGCTATGAAGGCGTTGAAACCGTATCGCAGGAGGGCGAAAAGGGAACAAACAAGATAACGGCGAAGGTTTATTATGTAAATGGTGAAGAAGTAAAGCGTACCATTCAGAAAACAGAGAGAACAAAGGATCCCGTAACCGAGATAATTCTCCAGGGTACCTTACCTCCGCAGTCATCACATTACTCCGATGCGTCTGCCGATGCAGGCAAGAAGTATATCTGGCCTGTCGATGGCGGTACGTTCTGGGAATGGGGCTGGTGGGACGGCGGTTATGCCGGACACCGCGGCGTTGATATAGGTGCGCCTTACGGAACAGATGTATATGCTGCTGCAACCGGCACGGTAATTTTTGCGGGCTGGGACAACGGCGGACTCGGAAATGCCGTGATGATACTTCATCCCGACGGATACACAACGGTATATGCCCACAACAGTGAGATATTCGTCAGTGCAGGTCAGGAGGTAAACCAGGGCGAGTGCATAGCCGCAGTAGGCGAAACCGGACTTGCATACGGTTGCCATTGCCACTTTGAAGTAAGGTACGGTTCGGAAAGGCTGAACCCGAGATATTATCTCAGCGGTCTGCCGGATTTAGGATATTGATCTGAAATTTAACGGATAACAGGAAACAACCGCTGTGCTGAGGCATGGCGGTTGTTTGGCTATCGGAATGCACCTTGACAATTTATTGAAAGTGTGATAGAATACAAATAAAGAGGGAACGACAGACGACCGCTCCCGTGTTGGCTAAGAAATAACCGTCGTAGTTGGAAGCTGTGGGCGGTTATTTCTTTTTATTTGAAGAACTGATAGTAAATATCATAACTGTGAACGCAGTAAGGAAAATACCTATCTGTGTTAAATCGCTCAAGGTTATGTACATCAGCTACACCCCCTTTCAGATGTTTTCGCATCTTGGGAGATGTATTGACCGCCTGTCGTCCGAGGAACCCTCTTCGCTATTATATCATATATTTCATCTGAAATCAACCGCTGTGCTGAGGCATGGCGGTTGCGTTTTATTGCAAAACGGTCATAAATTTTCTTTTCTTCTCATAGATTTACTGTAGAGTACCCGAAAGGAAAGGACGTGCAGTATGAATGAGCTTATGACAAGGGAAGAATTTTTAAAGGAACGAAATGCGGTGTGCGAGTCTGACGCTGTGGCGGGCGGGGACGTTGTTTTTAAGGAGCAGGATGCGGATAATGCGGTTATGACGGAGGAAAACGGGAAGCTGAGTGCCGACGGTATAACCGTATCGGAAGTAGTGGTGAAGGGCAGGCACAACAGGCAATATGCAGGGCTGATACTCTTTATAACGGCGGTTATCGGGGCTGTTGTCGGGGCGGTGTTTTACGGAAAGGTGACGGTGACTGTGCCGGATGAACTGCTTGAAAACTTTCTTGCCGGACGAATATACGGCGGATTTTTCGGGAATGCCGCCGCTTCGTTCATATCGGCGCTGATATGGTGCATTGCGCCGTTTTTAGCAGGGCTTTGCGCTGTGGGACAGCCTGTGGGTGCGCTTATCCCGGCATTCAAGGGTATAGGCGTGGGAATGACGTTTGCGGCGCTTGTGAATATATACGGGGCAAACGGGATACCGGCTTTTGCGGTGTTTGTTCTTCCGTCCGCATTTATAGGAACGGTAATCTGCTGTTATCAGTGCCGTCTGTCCGTGTTATGCTCAAACAGCGTGCTGGCGGCACTGAGAGGCAGACGGGAAACCGCTCCGCACTATTATAAGATATATCTTGAGCGGTTTGCGGTGTGCTGTATCGGGTGCTTTCTGCTGGGGATAGCGGACGCTGTAATAACTTTTTTGTTCCGTCCGATATTCGTTATATGAAACACTTGAAATTTTCGTTTCACGGGTGTATAATGTTAACAGTAAAATTGCCTTTGGCACGAAAGAAGGATAACATTATGGAAAAAATGGAAGTATTACTGGAAACCTCCGCACGTCACATCCACGTTACGCAGGAGGCTCTCGAAACACTGTTCGGCAAGGGTCACGAGCTTACAAAGAAGAAGGATCTTTCTCAGCCCGGTCAGTTTGCCTGCGAGGAAAGAGTTACTATAACAGGTCCCAAGAGATCGCTTGCAAACGTATCTATTTTAGGCCCTGTTCGTTCTGCTACACAGGTTGAGCTTTCGGCTACTGACGCACGTTCTATCGGATGTCCTATATTCGTAAGAGAATCGGGCGATATTGCAGGCACACCCGGCTGCAAGATAACAGGTCCTGAGGGCGAGATCGAAATCAGCGAGGGCGTTATCGTTGCAAAGCGTCACATCCACCTTGTTCCCGAAACCGCTGAAAAGTGGGGCGTGAAGAACAAGGACGTTGTAAGCGTAAAGGTTGATTCTGACGGAAGAAAGGCAATTCTCGGCGATGTTGTTATCAGAGTAAGCGAGAATTTTGCAGACGCTATGCACATTGATACAGACGAATCAAACGCTGTAATGGCCGCTCCCGGCATGATGGTCGAAGTAATCAAGTAATACGGCGCTACATATTGACGGTTTTATCTCCGTGGCTTTGGGCTACGGAGATTTTTTTGTGAATTAATGATAGCGTAAAAAAGGAAAAATGTTTTCTATAGAAGGTTCTGCTGTAACGGAAGGAATTTACACAATAGATGAACTGATAAAAATCAGAACAAAGAATTAATAAAAGGAAGCAGCCTCTGCAAGCTGTGAGAAACGCAAAAAGTAAATATTACGGGAAAAGTCAGGTGTAACGCTTGGCTTTTTCTTTTGTTTGTGGTAAAATATAAGCGGTAAGTCTAAACTAACTTATATTGAGGTGACGCAATTGGAGATATTTCTGATACTTATGATACCGCTTATGGGAACAACGCTTGGCTCGCTTATGGTGTTCCTTATGCGTGACAAGGTGAGGATTGGGACGGAGAAGCTGCTGCTTGGTTTTGCATCGGGAGTAATGATAGCGGCTTCGGTATGGTCGCTTCTGATACCGTCAATGGAACTGTCCGAACAGGACTACGGCAAAATGAATTGGGTGCCTGCTGTGGTCGGCTTTGCGGCGGGGATACTGTTCCTGCTTGGGATAGACAGCCTTGTGCCGCACCTGCATCTTGACAGCGATAAGCCTGAGGGCGTGCGGTCGGGGCTTTCAAAAACTACCATGATGCTGCTTGCGGTGACTATCCATAATGTGCCGGAGGGAATGGCTGTCGGTGCGGCTGTAGCCGGGTCAACCGGCACGGGGGGCGACAGCGTTACTCTTGCAAGCACATTTGCGCTGGCGCTGGGTATCGCAATACAGAACTTCCCCGAAGGAGCGGTGGTTTCAATGCCGCTTAAAAGCGAAGGAATGAAAAAGGGAAAAGCGTTTGTGATGGGAGTGCTGTCGGGTGTTGTCGAGCCGATAGGTGCGGCGGTGATGATACTGCTCGCTTCTTTCATCGCTCCGCTTTTGCCGTATATGCTGTCGTTTGCGGCAGGGGCTATGATGTATGTTGTGATAGAAGAGCTTATACCCGAGGCACAGGGCAAAGAGCACAGCAACATAGGAACGATAGGTGCGGCGGCAGGGTTTGTTGTTATGATGGTGCTTGATTGTACGTTGGGGTGAGAAAATGCCCGTCCGTTGAGGACGGGCATCGGTTATAAATCTCTTATTTTATTCCTATAATCTTCAGGTAAATTCCCGAGGTTATTTTATAGGCGAAAATGTAGAACAGGGCAAATACGGCAAAGCATATCACGTTTGCGATAAGAAGAAGTGTGCTGTCGGCAAAGCCGAACATTTTAACTGCTTTAAGTATTATCGGAAAAGCGAATATAAGGTGTATGCCTGCAAAGATAAGAGGAGCGAAGAACACGGTCAGCACCTGCGAGTTTATGCTCTTCTTTATTTCCTTTTCCGTCATTCCGACACTTCTCATCGTTGCAAAGCGTTCTCTGTCCTCATAGCCCTCCGAAACCTGCTTATAGTAGATTATAAGCACGGTGGCAAAGACAAAGACAAGTCCTAAGAATATTCCGAGAAAGAGAAGTCCGCCGTAGGTCGCTATCATCACATCAAGGTTTTCGGTCCTGCTTTCGGCAAAGGGAAAGATATCCTCCATATTCCGTGAGCTTTTTGCCAGAATGTCCGTGAGGCTGTCGCACAGGGCTTGCTTGTCGGCGTTGCTTCCGTCAATGTCAAAGCCTAAATAATGCTTTAACCACGATGCGTTTTCGCCGTAAGCCTGACGGTTCAGCAGAAATATATCGTAAAGGGCGTTATTATCGGGGAGAATAACGAAAAATACGCTGTAAACCGTTTCACCATAGGAGATATTTTTCGGCATAGGAACTGCTCGTGACTTATATTTCTTGCCGTTTAATATTATTTCGCCGTCGGTGCTGTCGGAGCTTGCCGTCAGTATTTCGCCTTCGGAGAGCATTTCGTTCCTGCCGCTCGTTTTGTTATAATCATCAAGCGTGATGAAGAAAAAGTCCTTAATTTCAGATTGGTTGACATCTGCGGAATCTGTCGCAGGGGCTAAGTGTATAGCATTATCGGAAAAATAACCGCCGACTTCAAGATAATCATACGAAAGAGTGTTTACGGGGATATGATCATTGCTTTTCGCCGTGTCAAGCGCTGTGCCACACAGGTCGGAAATATTGCGTATCGTCTTATCTTCAAAGCTGTTGTAAGTGAGCGTTACCGAGATGTCACGGCTGCGGATAAACGTGCTTGTCTGTATCCCCGAAAAAAGACTTATCGTGGACGAAAGCATTACAAGCACCATAGTTGATAGTATGCAGACAGAAGCCAGTCCTGCACCGTTTCTTTTCATACGGTATGTCATTCCGGAAACGGATACAAAGTGATTCGCTTTGTAGTAATATCTTTTGTTTTTCATCAGCAGTCGGCAAAGTGCGACTGAGCCGCTGATAAAGAGCATATAAGTGCCGATTATTACAAGAAGCACCGCAAGGAAGAAATTCCCGACAATTTCAATGCCCGCCTGTGTTGTGACGGCAATATAATAAGCGATAGCAAGCAGTATCAAGCCGACTAAGGCAAACACGAAATTTGCCCGTGGCGGTTTTTCACCCTGCTTTTCGCTTTGAAGCAGATTGATTGCGCTTAGTCTGCCTATGCGGACAAAGGCACTCAGCAGAAGAATTACCACAATAACGGTGAATACGGCAACAGTAATCGCTATTGCACCCGGATCAATAATAAGAGTTCCTACCGGTTCAATGCCGAGAAGTCTGAACATACACAGCTCAGCAAGACGTGACAGGAGTATCCCTGCGGCAAGTCCGCAAAGAAGCGATATAATAAGCGTGAAAAGGCTTTCACAAAGGAGTATGCGTGCTATGTTGCGTTTGTTCATTCCGAGAATATTGTATAAGCCGAACTCTTTGCCACGGTTTTTGATAAGCACAAAGTAGCTGTAGAAAAGAAAAATCAAGGAGAAAATGCCGATTACGATTATTCCGAGCCAAAGACACCACTGTGCGTAAACGCCTCTGTTTGTGTTTGCAATGTTTTCACTCCTTGCAAGGTATGCCGTAATGTACATCATCATCACCATTGCAACTAAGGTTAGGATATACGGCAGATAAAGCCGTTTGTTTTTCTTCATGCCGTTCACGGCGAGCTTCGGGTAGAACAGTGTTTTCATCTGCGGTCACCGCCTGCCACAAGCACCGTCAGCGTATCGTTTATCTTTGCGTAGAATTCTTCCGTTGCGGAAATGCCTTTATATATCTGGTGGTAAACCTCGCCGTCCTTTATGAAAAGCACCCGTGAGGCACTGCTTGCCGCCTTTACCGAATGTGTTACCATAAGGATAGTCTGACCGTCACGGTTGATTTCACCGAACAGATTGAGAAGCTCCTCCGACGCTTTTGAATCGAGTGCGCCTGTAGGCTCGTCCGCAAGCAGAATGTCGGGGTTTGTTATAAGCGCACGGGCGACAGCGGTACGTTGTTTCTGACCGCCCGATATTTCATAAGGGTATCTGTCGAGCAGGTCGCTTATACCGAGCTTTGCGGCAAGAGGGAGAAGCCTTGAGTTCATCTCATCGTAGCTTTTGCCCATAAGCACGAGCGGCAGAAAAATATTGTCACGCACGGAGAATGTATCGAGCAGGTTGAAATCCTGAAACACAAATCCGAGATGCTCACGTCTGAAAAGTGCAGAGTCGCTGTCCTTTATCTTTGTTATGTCAACTCCGGACAGCATTACAACACCTGCGGTCGCCTTGTCAAGCGTTGCGAGGATGTTGAGCAGTGTAGTCTTGCCTGAGCCGCTTTCGCCCATAATAGCGATATATTCGCCCTTTGCGGCAGAGAAGCTGACGTTTCGCAGTGCGGCATTCGGCTTTGCACCGAGCCGCTGTGTGTAGACCTTTTTAAGTCCCGTTACTTCAAGTAAATTCATATTGTACCTCCTTTAAGCTATGACAATATTATAGCTGAAATAACGGAAGTGTGCCATTTATCCGTCTTACGATAAGAGCGTACGTCTTACATTTTTGTAATATTGCGATTACTCGTGTCTTATTTTGCTTTCCGTAAGGTCGAGCATAAAGACAGAGCCTTTTCCAAGCTCGGACACGGCGGTAAGAGTAATGCCGAGCATATCGGTAATACAGCGGCAAAGATACAGTCCTATACCGCTTGCCTTCATATCATATCTGCCGTTAAGTCCTGTGTAGCCGTTGTCGAAAATTCTCGGCAGGTCGGCAGGGTCTATGCCTATTCCCGTGTCGGCAATGCAGAGAATCTTTCTGTCGGTGTCGGGCTTCATATAAATCGATACCGAGCCTTTAGCGGTGTATTTTATCGCATTTGAGAGCAGCTGTTCGATGATGAAGGACAGCCATTTTTCATCGGTGAGAACATCGGTATCAAGCTCCTTGTAATCAAGGCTCAGCTTCTTCCCGATAAACTGCGTGGAGAATTTACGAACTGATTTTTTTACTATATCGTCAAGGCTGTAATGCTTTATCACAAGGTCGTTGCCGGAGCTTTCAAGCCGGACATAGCACAGCGCCATATCGACATACTGCTCTATCTTCATAAGCTCGTCGGACAGCCTGCGGTTACTTTCGCTGTCTTTTGACTGGAGCATAAGTCGCATTGCGGAGATAGGCGTTTTTATCTGATGTACCCACATAGTGTAATATTCGTTTGTCGCCTGCAGGCTGTTTGCGGATTTTTCCTTAAGGAAAATGCAGTAATCGCTGAGTGTATTTATCAGCCTGCCGTAATCCTTGTCATCTGCCGATACCGCTTTCGGAAGATTGTCGGCACTCACGGTTATCTCGTTTGCAAGACGGGTGAGGATATTATGCTTTCTGTACGCCTTTATAAAAGTTACCGCACCGATAGCCGTAACAGCGGCAAGCGACAGCAAAAGCGCATACAGCACAGGCTCTGAGGGAAGGTTATAAAGCGACAGCACCACAGCGAAAATTACAGCCGCAATAATAATGCAGACAAGCGTTATTATGCGGCTTCTGATAAAGTCAAGAAAGAATTTCATACTATCATATACCCCATTCCGACCTTGGTCGTGATGTAGTTTTCAAGTCCTATGTTTTCGAGCTTTTTGCGAAGCCTGCTGACATTTACCGTAAGGGTGTTCTCGTCAATAAAGCAATCGGTTTCCCATAATCTCTGCATAAGCGTATCACGGGAAATTATCCTGCCTGCGTTTTCCATAAGAGTGCGGAGTATGCGAAGCTCGTTCTTTGTAAGCTCTGCCTTTTTATCGCCGTTTGTCACGACTGCCGATGAAATATCAAGTATAACACTGCCGTGGGATATAAGGTCGCTGTTGCCCGAAAAGGAGTAGGCACGGCGAAGCACTGCGTTTATCTTTGCGGTCAGCACCGAAAGATCAAACGGCTTTGCTATAAAATCATCTCCGCCCATATTCATAGCCATAACTACGTTCATATTGTCGGAGGCTGAGGAGAGGAAGATGACCGGCACTTTGGACAGCTTTCTTATCTCGCCGCACCAGTAGTAGCCGTCATAGAACGGTAGCTTTATATCAAGCAGTACAAGCTGAGGGTCGAAAGCGGCAAACTCCGCAGTGATATTGTGAAAATCCTTTGCACACTCTACCTTGTAGTCCCAGCCCTCAAGGTGCTTTTTCAGCGTCTGCGCTATCGTGGGGTCGTCTTCAATGATGAAAATTCTGTACATAGTCAAATTTCTGCCATTCTTATAATAAGTTCGTTAAATCGCTTTGCAAATATTGGAGGAATGTTATGGGCGGCTTTGTCCCATATCTCGTATCTGCAATTTTTATTCATAGCGGCAAGTCCTTTTACGCTGTCGTGTACTTCTGTCTGTTCCTTACTGCCTGCAAGGGCAATCATCGGGAAGTATGCGTTTTCAAAGCCGTTTATTGTTTCAAGCGTTATTCCGTTGTCAACGGAGCTTCTTACGGTTTCGATACGCACATTCTGCATCTGTGCGACAAATTCTTTTCTTTGCTCTTTGGGCAGTCCGTTCATAAATCCGATGAAACCGCATAATCGTTTGTTCTTGAATGACGCAAACTGCTTTTCGTTCATAGCCATGACCTTTGAGAGCATAGGCTCTTTCTTGATAAGCCACGGACTTACTATTATCGCAGAAGTAAAATACTGCGGATATTCCGCACACAGCTTAACGCTAAGCTGAGCACCGAGCGAAAAGCCGACAAGCGTTACCTTTTTGCCGATGTCGGCTATGAAATCCGCAAGCTGTTTTACTGCTGTTTCGGTATCGAAAATCTCATCTGCGGCATCTCCGTAGCCCATGATATGCGGAATAATAAGATGATATTTTTCGGCAAGCGGATATTGCCTGCCGAAGCTGTGGACAAAGTTTGCCCCGTGCAGAAAGACGATTGTCTTATCGTTTGCTTTGCCGTATTCATAATAGTGCATACATTTCCCTCCGTGATTTTTCTTGTTGCTGTAATTATAGCACGGGTGAGGGGGATAGTCAAACAAAAAAGCCGTGCGGTTATGCACGGCTCGTGTTATATCAAATTATCCTATAACCTTCTTCGCAATATCTACCGTTTCCTTAGCATCCTTTGCGTAGAAGTCTGCGCCTATCTTTTCGGCATATTCGGGTGTAAGTACCGCACCGCCGACAACCACCTTGCAAGGAAGTCCGTTGTCACGGATAAGCTTTATGGTTTCTTCCATGGATTTCAGCGTAGTGGTCATAAGTGCGCTCAGTCCCACCAGCTTTACCTCGTGCTTTCTTGCGGCATCGACTACCGCCTGATACTCAACGTCCTTGCCTAGATCTATTACGGTATAGCCGTAGTTTTCAAGCAGTACCTTTACTATGTTCTTGCCTATGTCGTGTACATCGCCCTTTACCGTTGCAAGCACTATCTTGCCCTTGCTCACCGTTTCGGAATTGTTCTTTGCAAGGTGTGCCTTGATAACATCAAAACAGCTCTGTGCAACGCCTGCCGATAAAATCAGCTGAGGGAGGAATATCTTTCCCTGTTCAAACAGCGTACCTGTCTTGTCAAGGGCAGGGATAAGCCGCTCGTTTATTATTACCATCGGGTCGGTGTCGATAAGCAACTGCTCGGTTATCTTCGCCGCATCCGCTTTAAGTCCGTTGTCGATGGCATATTCAAGCGTTACCTCGGAGGATTTCGGCTTTGCGACTGCCGTTGGGGTGTCACTGCCGTAAGCGGCAATGTATTCTGCCGAGTTCACATCTATCGCCTTTAACAGCTTGAACGCTCTTACAGCGCCTGTCATAGACGCTACGTTGGGGTTTATGATCGGCAGATCAAGCCCGTTTTCAAGCGCCATTGTAAGAAAAATATGGTTTAAAAGCTCACGGTTGGGCAGACCGAATGATATATTCGATACGCCGAGTACCGTTCTCACTCCGAACCTTTCCTTTACCGCACGCACAGCCTTAAGCGTTTCGTTTACCGCAAGCTGTTCTGCGGATGCTGTAAGCGTGAGGCAGTCTATCGCTATATCCTCTTTCGGAATGCCGATTTCCTCGCAACGCTTTATTATCTTTTCGGCAATGGCTACACGCTGTTCAGCTTTAGGCGGTATGCCGTCCTTGTCAAGCGTCAGTCCGACTACTGCCGCACCGTATTTCTTTACGAGCGGAAGAACGTTTTTAAGGCTCTCCTCCTCGCCGTTTACCGAGTTTACCATAGGCTTGCCGTTGTATACACGCAGTGCCGCTTCAAGTACCTCGGGGATAGTGCTGTCTATCTGGAGAGGTACGTTAGTAACGCCCTGAATGCTCTTGACAGCCTTTATCATCATTGCCTTTTCGTCAATGTCGGGAAGTCCAACGTTAACGTCAAGTATATCCGCTCCTGCGCCGACCTGCTCTATAGCCTGACCTAAGATATAGTCTATATCATCGTTTATAAGCGCCTGCTTGAACAGCTTTTTACCGGTAGGGTTGATACGCTCACCGATTATCCTCGGCTGGCTTACCTCTACAACATTTGTGCCGCTGCATATTGTGCAGACACGCTCTATCTTCTTAGGCTCGTAATTTCTGCCCTTTACCTTATCTGCCGTGCGGCGGATAAATTCGGGCGTTGTACCGCAGCAGCCGCCGATTATTCCTGCACCGAGATCAGCTATCTCAACGGCATAGTCGCTGAATTCTTCAGCATCAATTGAATATTCGCCTGTGGCAGGGTCGGGAAGTCCTGCGTTCGGCATTACGATAACGGGTATCTTCGACTTTTCACAGAGCGTTTTGATTATAGGCATAAGCTCCTTCGGACCGAGAGAGCAGTTTACACCGACGGCACTTACACCAAGTCCCTCGCACAGCAGTATTTCCGCCTCGGCGGGACAGCCTGTAAAGGTACGTCCGTTTTCCTCGAAGGTCATACTGCATATTATCGGAAGGTCGCAGTTTTCCTTTGCGGCAAGTATAGCGGCTTTAAGCTCGTATAAGTCGGTCATCGTTTCAAACAGAACAACGTCCGCACCCGCCTTATAGCCTGCAACTATCTCTTCCTTGAATATGTCGTAAGCCTCTTCAAATTTAAGGCTTCCCGTAGGCTCAAGGAGCTGTCCTATAGGGCCTATGTCAAGAGCGCAGAAAACGTCTTTACCGCTTTCCTTTATCGCTTCTTTGCAGTTCATTATTCCTGCGGTGATAATTTCATCTACGCTTTTACCGCTGTGGCTTAGCTTGTAGGAATTTGCACCGAATGTATTTGCGGAAATTATATCCGCTCCTGCGTCTATATAACTGCGGTGTATTTCTTTGAGCAGATCCTTTGCGGTAAGGTTTAAAAGCTCGGGAGTTTCGCCCGTCTTAAGTCCCTTAGCCTGCAGCTGAGTACCCATAGCACCGTCGAAAATCAGCAGTCCTCTTTGTTCAAGTAATGTTTTAATTTCCACAGTGACCTCCGCTTTTTCTGAATTTGCATCTGTCCTTCATATTACAGCTTTCACAGCCTCTTGTGCTTTGGTCAACTTCGCTCTCCGACAGCCCTATAAATGCCGTTACCGATTTTGTAGGCACCATCATATTGCTGTTCATTACGGTAAGACCTATCCTTTTCTGAGCCTGCAGAAGCGTCAGTAAATCAAACTGTATATCAAGGGGCAGATCGCCGTAGCCGGGAGAATATCTCCATGTACGGCTGTTTGATTTTACTTTTTCAAATATCTCTGTTTCTGCCCTGTTGCAGACCTGCTCTATTGCCGCACCTGCAAGGCTGTCAACGATAACTGCGCTTGCCATATCGGATACCTGCAGATGCCTTAAAAGCACATCTACTCCTTGTCCGAGCGTGGCACACATAAGCACTATCCTGTCGCAGTTCTTTAAATGAGCGGCGGCTGAATTGCCTTTAAGTATTATATTGCTGTCCGAAATTCTGACACCATCGTCCGTAAAACTTATCGGGTATACGGCATAGAGGTATTTCGGGCTTGCGGCTTTCAGCAGCTGTTTCTCGCAGGAATCAAGCATTGCGAGCATCTGCTCGTTATCCGTGCCGTCCTTACAGCCGAGATAACGCAGAGCCTCGTTTCTGTCTATCGGCTGAAGTATCATAACAGATCCTTGATCCCGTTGTAGATGCGTGATGCGACAGCGGGGTTATTCATAGCGTAAAGGTGTATGCCCTGCACATCGTTTGAAATAAGGTCAACTATCTGGTCGATGGCATAGGCTATTCCTGCACTCCTAAGCGCCTCGGGGTCGTTCTCATACTTCTGCATCATCTTTACGAATTTTGAGGGCAGACTTGCGCCGCAGAGCGTTACCATACGCTCAATCTGCTTTTTGTTGGTAACGGGCATAATTCCTGCGGCGATAGGCACGTCTATGCCTGCGGCTCTTGCACGCTTTTCAAAATCGTAATAGCAGGAATTGTCGAAGAATAGCTGCGAAACAAGGTGAGATGCACCTGCGTCAACCTTTATCTTCAGGTTCTTTATATCTTCCTCGGCGCTTTCTGCGTCAACGTGGGTTTCGGGGTAGCACGCACCTGCAATATCGAAATTTCCCTTTGACGCTATATATGCCGTAAGGTCGCTTGCGTGGGGGAAATCGTTCTTCGGTTCTTCATCGGGCTTGTTGTCGCCTCTTAAGGCGAGAATGTTCTCTATTCCGTTTGCGGCGAAATCGTCAAGCATAAAATCAACATCGTCACGAGTGCTGTTTATGCAGGTAAGGTGCGCCATTGATTCGATGCCGTATTTTTCCTTTATATGCGATGCTATCTCGCAGGTGGAGCGGTTTGCACGGTTTCCGCCTGCGCCGTATGTCACGCTGATATATGCGGGATTTATTGCCGCAAGTCCCTCGATGGCATCATACACCGTTTCGATGGGGAAATTCTTGTTGGGAGGGAAAACCTCCAGCGAAAACACCGTCCTGCCGGGTGTGTATAAGTCTTTTATTTTCATTCCGTCGTTCTTTTCCTTTATATTTGTGTCGTTATCTTACTGTACTGCCATTGGGTGTATCCTTGTCGAGGAATACTACCTGTACCTTGTCGCCTGCGTCACAGGCAAGGAGCATACCGTTGCTTTCTTCGCCGCAGAGCTTTGCGGGGGCAAGATTTGCAACGAATATGATTTTCTTTCCGATAAGCTCCTCGGGAGTGTAGTATTCGGCAATGCCCGATACTATCTGTCTGCCGCCTCTTGCATCGTCCACCTGAATTTTAAGCAGCTTCTTTGACTTCTTTATCTTTTCGCAGGCTGTAATCTCGCCTGTTCTGAGCTTGACCTTTGCAAAGTCATCTATAGAGATTATTCCTGCCTTGTCAAGATCCTCGTCCTCCTTGATTACGGTCTTGGGCTTCATAAGGCTTTCAAGCTCTGTGATCTCGCTCTTTATGTCGATTCTGGGGAAAAGAACTCTGCCCTTCTTTACCGTAACGTCTGCACGCAGAACGCCGAATGTGCCAAGCTTGTCGTAAGCGGTATCTTCTGCACCTGCGCCTATCTGCTCCCATACCTCAGGCATTGTTGCGGGCATAAAGGGGCTGAGCAGTGCGGAGCAGATACGAATAGTTTCAAGCAGGTTATAGAGTACGGTCGCAAGACGTGCGTTGTTGCTTTCGTCCTTTGCAAGTACCCACGGTGCTGTTTCGTCGATATACTTGTTGGCACGGGAGATTACCTTGAATATTTCCTCAAGTGCCTTTGAGTGCTGAGCCTGCTCGATAAGGGGAGTAACCGTATCGCACAGCGACTGAGCCATACCGATAAGCTGATTGTCAAGCTCGTCGGAAGCTCTGTCTGTGGGCAGTGTTCCGCCGAAATATTTGTCTGCCATTGCTACTGTTCTTGAAACAAGGTTTCCGAGATCGTTTGCAAGGTCTGCGTTTATTCTTGTGAGCATAAGCTCGTTTGTAAAGTTGCAGTCACTGCCGTATGGCATATCACGCAGTATCTGATAACGTACAGCGTCAACGCCGTAACGTTCGCAAAGTACAAACGGGTCTACAACGTTGCCCTTTGACTTGCTCATCTTGTCGCCGTTGAAGTTTATCCAGCCGTGACCGTAAAGGTGCTTGGGCAAGGGCAGATCGAGCATCATAAGGATTATAGGCCATACGATAGAGTGGAAACGTACAATTTCCTTAGCGGTCATATGCATATCTGCGGGCCAGTATTTTTCAAAATCGTTGTACTTTTCGTTGCCGTAGCCGAGCGCACTGATATAGTTTGAAAGTGCGTCTACCCATACATAAACAACGTGCTTGCTGTCAAAATCAACGGGTATGCCCCAGGTAAAGCTGGTTCTTGATACGCACAGATCCTCAAGTCCCGGCTTTATGAAGTTGTTTACCATTTCGTTTACACGGCTCTTAGGCTGTAAATAGTCGGTTTCGGTAAGGAACTTTTCAATCTTGTCGGCAAAATCGGAAAGGCGGAGGAAGTATGCCTCCTCGTTTGCTTCTTTTACCTCACGTCCGCAGTCGGGACACTTTCCGTCTACAAGCTGGCTCTCTGTCCAGAAGCTCTCGCACGGTGTGCAGTACTTGCCCTTGTATGTGCCTTTATAGATGTAGCCCTTTTCATACAGCTTTCTGAATATCTTCTGTACGGTTTCTATATGATAGTCGTCCGTTGTTCTGATGAAACGGTCATAGCTTATGTGCATTGTTTCCCAAAGACGCTTGAAGTTGGCTACTATCTCGTCAACGTATTCCTTGGGGGTAACACCCTTTTCTGCGGCTTTGAGCTCTATCTTCTGACCGTGCTCGTCCGTGCCTGTAAGGAACATTACGTCGTAGCCCTGCATTCTCTTGAAACGTGCTATCGTGTCACAGGCTACTGTCGTGTAACAGTGACCTATGTGGGGATTACCGGAGGGGTAATATATCGGTGTGGTTAAATAATATGTCTTGTTCATTCTATTTTCTCCTTGTATATGATGTTAGGCTATAAAACCTTTTTGACAAAATTGGGGTTTGGGGCGTAGCCCCAAGGCGGGTCGCAGGGACGCCAGTCCCCGTTTTCTCCCCCGGCACGGATGCCGGGCAGTGTATGCAACAAGGCTTTGCAGGACGCAAAGTCAACCAAGCATACACAGCCTTTCACGAGGGAAAGGGGGTAAGGGGGATAGGGATAATAAATAGTAGTTCGTTTTAAAGACAAAGCTTTCTACAGTTTATATTTTTACATTCGTGCCAAACTGCACATTCGTGCATACACGCTGTTCTTTGCATTTTTAATTTTCAGGATCATAAGAATCAGTCCTTCCGAATGTAATTTATTATGGTACAGGGCATAGTTATCCACTATCCATACATAAATTTTAGTATACCACTTATTAACGTATTTTGCAACATTGCAAAAAATTTTAAAGCAATTTTTACATTTTGTCTAAAAAAGTCTTGATTTTTTTCGGTTTTTCTAGTAAAATATATTTGGTGTATTATTTTCAGCCGTTTTATGCCCTTTTTCAAGGGTTTACGCATAATGATCATAATACAGACTGTATAGAGAAATATCCGCATTACAAGGCACTATTTGGGCTATAGCCTTCGGCGGACACGCGAGCAAACCATTTTTAAGATAAAAGAGGTAAGAAAATGTCAAACAGATTATTTCAGGGCGTAGTTCATCAGATGAGAGATACTATCGGTCGTGTTATCGGTGTTATCGATGAAAACAGTACGATAGTCGCTTGCAGTGAGCTTTCCAGGATAGGAACGAACAGCGACTTCTTTTCTATTGAGCTTGGTGACTCTCACGATGTATTCATTCGTGACGGCTATACATACAAGCCTTTCGGCGTACATGTAAAGCCCGACTATGCAGTATTCATCGAAGGCACAGATGATCAGGCGGCAAAGTATGCGTCGATACTCGCTATTTCGCTGTCAAGTATCAAGCAGTACTATGACGAGAAATATGACAGAAATAATTTCGTTAAGAATATCATTCTTGATAACGTTCTCCCCGGCGATATAACGCTTAAGGCAAGAGAACTGCACTTCAACGCGGATATCAGCCGTGTTGTATTCCTTATAAGTATCGTTTCCGCAAACGAAGTTTCGGCTTATGACGTAATACAGAACTTGTTCCCCGATAAGAACAAGGACTTCGTATTCAATATCACAGAAACGGAAATCGTTCTTGTAAAGGAAATAAAGGCAGGCATAGACAACAAGGATCTTGAAAAGCTCGCACGCTCGATTTCCGATACGCTGTCGGGTGAGTTCTTCACAAAGGTAAACGTAGGTATCGGTACTCCCGTTACAGGCATAAAGGATCTTGCCCGTTCATTCAAGGAAGCACAGATAGCTATTGAGGTAGGTAAGGTGTTCGATACGGACAAGACTATCGTAAGCTATGATAACCTCGGTATCGCTCGTCTTATTTATCACCTGCCCACGACCCTGTGTGAAACATTCCTGAAGGAAGTTTTCAAGAAGGGCTCAATAGAGTCGCTTGACCACGAAACGTTATTCACGATACAGAGATTCTTCGAGAATAACCTCAACGTTTCCGAAACGTCAAGAAAGCTCTTTGTACACAGAAATACACTGGTTTACAGACTGGATAAGATAAAGAAACTCACAGGTCTTGATTTAAGAGAGTTCGATCACGCAATCATCTTTAAGATCGCTCTCATGGTCAAGAAATACCTTGCCGCAGATCCCGTCAAATTCTAATGCGGCGGCGGGTCGCCGCTGACTGTTCCGACCTTTTGAAATGTTGCATTTATGTGTGACACGGCAAAACGGTCGGGTGTAAACGGCGGTGCGAAGTATAAAGCAAGTCGGCAGTGCCGCAGACAATTCCGACCTTTTGAAATGTTGCATTTATGTGTGACACGGCAAAACGGTTGGGTGTAAACGGCGGTGCGAAGTATAAAGCAAGTCGGCAGTGCCGCAGACAATTCCGACCTTTTGAAATGTTGCATTTATGTGTAACACGGCAAAACGGTCGGGTGTAAACGGCGGTGCAAAGTATAAAGCCGGTCGGCAGCGCCGCAGACAATTCCGATCTAAAAAAAGTTTGCGTGCAAGAGTTACTTACGCTGACGGTTGGGCTGTCGAAAAAGTGCGGCGATTTGCAACGCCCGTGCAGCGGTCTGTAAATTTCCGTACAGTTATGTGTTGCTATGCGGCGGAATCCGAGGAGAGAGAAATTAAGTTACGCCACCGTACTTTGAAGTATACGGAAAAGTATTTGAAAAGTATCGTGGGTGCAGAAGGGGATAGTTATGTAGTTCCCCCGGTTACGCCATAAACCGGACTGCATCGCTGTGTGCCGTTTTTCGTCACGGCAGGTATTCAGGAAGGAATGGTAAAATGGTAGAATTAAAGAACGTCGACGTTCATTTCAAGGACGGCGGCGGAGTTGACGCTTTAAACGGCGTCAATTTGCGTATAGAGGACGGAGAATTTGTCTTTATAGTAGGCGACAGCGGCGCAGGTAAATCAACGCTTCTGAAGCTTCTTACAAGAGAAATAGCGCCGACCTCAGGCAGAGTATTCGTCAACGGATATAATCTTGCCAAGATAAAAAACAAGAAGATCCCGTATTTCAGACGTTCTATAGGAATGATATTTCAGGACTTCCGTCTGATACCGGATCTCAATGTTTATGACAACGTAGCATTTGTTCTGCGTGTTACAAACAAACCAAAAAAGACAATAAGACACAGAGTGCCGTATGTTCTGAACCTTGTCAAGCTTGTCGAGAGAGCAAAAGCGTATCCCGATACGCTTTCCGGCGGTGAAAAGCAGAGAGTTGCGATAGCCAGAGCCTTTGCAAGCGATCCTAAGCTGATTATAGCAGACGAGCCTACAGCAAACATAGATCCGGCGCTGTCGTATGACATAGTAAAGCTGCTCAAGGAGATAAACAAGTGCGGAACTACCGTAATAATGGTTACCCATGAGCACAGCCTTGTCGAATATTTCGGCGGAAGAATCGTCAGCCTGAAAAACGGCGAAGTTATTTTCGACGAATATGTAGAAGGTGAGGCGCAGGATGAATAATTTTACTTATCTTATAAAGCAAGGTATAAGGTCGGTCTGGAAAAACCGTTTCATGTCCTTTGCCAGCCTTTGTATTATGACTGTCAGCCTTATCCTTGTCGGAATGTCGGCTATAGTAATGCTCGACTGCGGAATTATTCTCGACAACGTTTCAGATAAGAATGAGATCAGTGTTTATCTTGATGATGATGCGGATATAAAGCATATAGGCGAGGTGCTCAAAAGCAATACGCTTACTGAAAAGGTGGATTTCATCTCTTCGGAAGAGGGCCTTCAGAAGATGATAGAGCAGTACAGCGAGCAGAAGGAACTGTTTGAAAATCTGCCCTATAATCCCGTCCCCGCAACCTATATGGTTACGATAAACGACATAGACAAGATGAGCACGGCAGTACAGCAGTTCAAGGCGATAGACGGCGTTTACAAGGTAAATGCGCCTATGGATTTTGCAAGCTTTATCAAGGATTTGAGAACAACATTTACTATAATCGGAATAGTGCTCATTGCGGCGCTCGGTACGGTAAGTGTAATAATAATATCGAATACTACAAGGCTCAGTGTTTTTGCAAGACGCAAGGAAATTGCCATAATGAGAATAGTAGGTGCCACAAACTCGTTTATAAAAACTCCTTTCTTTGTCGAAGGACTTTTTATAGGACTTCTTTCGGGTATTCTGTCGTGGTTTGTGACTAAACTTGTTTATGAGAATCTGTTCAATCTGTTTACACAGAACCTCGGAATGTGGAATGCGCTCGGAATGGGCGATATACTTCAGTTCTCACAGATAGAATGGTATGTACTGGCGGCTTGTTGCGGCGCGGGCGCACTGCTCGGAGCGATCGGCACAGTGCTGAGCACAGGCAAATACCTTAAGGTATAACGGCGAAAGGAATAAAGATGAAGCTGAAAAAAATTCTGCACTCTCTGACTTCATTCGTCACGATATTTGCATTGACATCGGGTATAATCGTAACATATGCTCCCGCAGGCGCGGAAGACCTTACGGTTGACGATATAAAGGACAGAATAGAGCAGATAAAACAGGATAACGAGCAAAGACGTGAAGAGATTGATCGTATTCAGGGCGATATAACCGATAAACAGGAAGATCTTGATAATACGGCAAAACTTCTTACCGAACAGAAAGAACTTGTCGATTATTACTATAACCTTGTTTACTACAAGAATCAGGATATTGATTCCTTACAGAGCAATATTGATACGCTGACCGATGAAATAACGAAAAAGGACGAGGCTATCGCAACTGCGGAAGAAAATATAGATAAGCTTGATAAAGAAAACAAAGCAAATCTTGAGAAGTTTGCACAGATTGTAAGAACAATGTACACATCGGGTACAGGCGATATGTTCGGCGTGCTTGCAGGTTCTTCCGATTTCTATGATCTGATGATAAACAGCGAGGTCGTAGGAAAGATAAGCGAGCAGAACCTACAGTTCATGAATGATCTTACGGCAGACATGAAAAAGTTAAGTTCAGACAAGAAACTTCTCGAAACCGACAAGGCTGACCTTGAGCAGTCCAAGAAACAGCTTGACAGTCAGATGACAAAGCTTCTCAGCGAAAAGCAGGAGCTTGATGACCTTGTATCGGATGCAGAGAGTGCAAAAAGCACCTATGAATCCGATTACAACAAGTACTCGGCGGCTGTAAGCGACCTTGAAGATCAGAAGAGCAATTTACAGTATGAGATAAGCGTGAGCGAAGCCGATATCGAAGCGTACGAAGAGCAGATAAAAGAGCTGATAAAACAGCAGACGAATCCCGATAAGGCTTATCAGGAGGGCGAGTGGTACTGGCCCGTTCCCGGACGTTCATATATCTCCTGCAACTTCGGCTGGGACGCAGATTTTGGCAGATGGCACAAGGGCGTTGATATCGGCGACGGCGGAATTTACGGTGATAACGTACTTGCCTCGAAGGCAGGAACCGTTATCGTGGCAGAAACCAGCTATATACCGGGTTACAGCTATGGTATGTATGTCGTAGTAGACCATGGCGGCGGATATACAACTACATACGCTCACCTGAGCGCAGTATATGTTTATGTCGGACAGGAAGTCGCACAGGGCGAATCGCTCGGTGCAGTCGGCAGTACCGGCTATTCGACAGGTCCTCATCTGCATTTTGAAATAAGACTGAACGGCGAACCGGAAAACCCGTTCAATTATGTTACAATGGCGTGATAAATTGCCATATACAGGAACAAGGAAAGGGTGACTCCCGATGAATAAGAAAGTATCGCTGGGCGTTACAATAAGCCTTATAGCGGTAGCGTGTGCCATAACCTTCGTACTTACGATGACCGTGTCGCTCAATATGTACAACTCAATGGTTGCCGGCATACAGGAGAGGGAAACCATAAACGCAAAGATAAAAGAAGTAGACACATTTGTCCGCAGCTCATCGATATATAAGCTGGACGAGAATGAGCTTATAACAGGTATAGCAAACGGCTATATCAGCGGAACAGAAGACAAATATGCAAAATATTACACTGCCGATGAATATTACAAGCTTCAGCAGATACAGAGCGGCGTTATTATCGGAACAGGTGTCGAAACAGTTGTAAACGGCGACTATCTTGAGGTAACAAATGTCTATGATGGCTCTTCCGCAGATGTCGAAGAAATAACAAAGGGCTGTATGATAACCGCAATAGACGGCAAGAATATTCTCGAAATGGGCGCAGAGGCGGCGCAGGCAAAGCTTGACGGCGAAGAAGGCACAAAGCTTAAGGTAACTTTCAGCACACCTGACGGCACAGAGAAGACAGTTACACTGGTAAGACAGAGCATAAAGCTTACATCTGTAAAAAGCAAGCTGATTGACGGTTATGCCTATATCAAGATATATACCTTCAACGACACGACTGATGACAGCTTTATACAGCTTATCGATGAGTACGAGGCACAGTCTGTCCTGGGTTATATTTTCGATGTCCGTGATGTTACGGACGGCATTACAGAACCGCTTAAAGCTATGCTGAACCGTGTGCTCCCCAAAGCCACAGTCGCAACGCAGATAGACGCCAACGGTAAGGATACAACGTTTATCGAAACCGACGGGCTGTCATCGCTCGGCAAACCGATAACAGTACTTACAAACGGAAACACAGCCTGCCTTGCGGAAGTATTTGCCGTAGGTATGCGCGACTTTGCAAAAGCTTCTGTTATAGGTTCGGTTACAGCCGGAAAGTCACAGCTTCAGACGACCCAGAGCTTCAAGGACGGCAGTGCGGTTTCAATATCGACCGCAACGATAATCCCTACCGAATCCGACGATTTCTCCGATACGGGAATAAAGCCCGACTATACGGTTGACATTACCGCACAGCAGGCAGAACAGATAAAGTTCGCCGATAAGAAAAGCGACGCTCAGCTACAGAAGGCGCTTGAAATCGTAGCGACCGAATAAAATGATATCTATGGCGGTAAACTCCGCCCGCATATAAATAAATTTATGGAGGTCATTTATAATGGCAACACAGACAACTTTAACATCGAAAGGTCTTAAGGATCTCGAGGAAAGACTTGAACACTTAAAATCAGTCACAAGAAAAGAAATAGCAGAAAAAATCAAGGTAGCTCTTTCATTCGGTGACTTATCCGAGAACTCAGAGTACGATGAAGCTAAAAACGAACAGGGTATTGTTGAAGCAGAGATTGCAGAGATTGAAGCTACACTGAAAAACGCAAAGGTAGTTGACGAGGACGAGCTTTCAACAGAGCACGTTAATATCGGTAACACTGTAGTTATAGAGGACGAGAGCGGAAAGAAAATCAAGTTCTTCTTAGTAGGTTCAAAGGAAGTTGATATGAAGGCTATGAAGATTTCCGATGAATCACCTATCGGTAAGGCTTGCATAGGCAAGAAGCTCGGTGAAGAGGTAGAGGTTGAAGCTCCCGCAGGAGTAAAGAAGTACAAGATAGTAGAAATAGACAAGTAAACTGAGAGGAAACAAAAAATAATGGAAAACAACAACGCAGAGCAGGTTGAGCTTACCGAAGAAGAACTTCTGGCACAGCTTGACGAACAGCACCGCATAAGAATAGAAAAGCTGAACGATTTAAAGGCAAACGGCAAGAATCCTTATGAAATCACAAAGTTTGATTTCACTCACAAGGCTCAGCAGATAAGAGATAACTTTGAGGAGCTTGAAGAAAAGGATGTAATGATTGCCGGTCGTATCACAAGCTGGCGTGATATGGGTAAGGCCAACTTTATAGATATCCGTGACGACAGCGGAAGAATGCAGGTTTATGTCCGCATTGACGATATAGGCGAGGATAATTTCAAGGAATTTAAGAAGTGGGATCTCGGCGATATTGTAGGCGTGAGCGGTTTTGTATTCAAGACAAGACGAGGAGAGATAAGCGTACACGCAAAGTCGATAAAGCTCCTTTCAAAGTCGCTCCTGCCCCTGCCTGAAAAGTGGCACGGACTTAAGGACAAGGAAGAACGTTACAGAAAGCGTTATCTTGACCTTATTGCAAATCCCGAAATCAAGGATACCTTCGTCAAGCGTTCAATGATACTGCGTGAGATACGCAGCTTCCTTGACAGCAAGGGTTATCTTGAGGTTGACACACCCGTACTGCATACGCTTGAGATCGGTGCGGCTGCAAGACCCTTCGTAACACACCACAATGCTCTTGACATTGATATGTATCTGCGTATCGAGACGGAGCTTTACTTAAAGCGTCTTATCGTAGGCGGATTTGACAGGGTATATGAAGTAGGCCGTATCTTCAGAAACGAGGGTATGGACGCAACTCACAACCCCGAATTTACATCTATCGAAATGTATCAGGCATACACAGACTACTACGGTATGATGGATCTGATAGAAGAAATGTACCGCACAGTAGCGCTCAAGGTATGCGGCACTGATACAGTTCCTTATCAGGGTAAAGAAATCGAGATCGGCAAGCCCTGGAAGCGTATGACTATGAAGGAAGCCGTAAAGGAATTCACAGGTCTTGACTATGATAGCTGGACAAGTGACGCCGATGCAGTGGCTCAGGCTAAGACAAAGCACGCAGAGATTGCTGACACAGCCACAAAGGGCGAAGTGCTTATCGAGCTGTTCGAGGAATTTGTAGAGGACAAGCTGATTCAGCCTACTATCATCTATGATTATCCTGTAGAAAATTCGCCTCTTGCAAAGAGAAAGCCCACCGATCCCGCATTCACGGAGCGTTTTGAATACTTCATCAATGCGTGTGAGTTCGGTAACGCATTCTCAGAGCTTAACGACCCCATCGACCAGCGTGAGCGTTTCACAAAGCAGGTTATGGAGAAGAGAAAGCAGGGAGCAAACGCTCAGATAGACGAGGACTTCTTAACAGCCCTCGAATACGGCTTACCCCCAACGGGCGGTCTTGGCATGGGTCTTGACAGATTTGTAATGCTGCTTACAGACAGCGCAAGCATAAGAGATGTACTGCTGTTCCCCACAATGAAGCCCCTCGACAAGTAAAATTCGAAAAAAACCAGTGTTTATGCGGGTTTCGGGAGTTTCCAAACCGAATAAATTTACCTCTTTACACCAAATTTACACCAATCGGTGCTAAAAACGGTGCAGAGACTAAAAAATCGCATAATTT
>OLNY01000177.1_pt1 | contig 63169 bp, 67 predicted proteins | sample 1671981 | NCBI WGS metagenome assembly OLNY01 (sample SAMEA3136632, study PRJEB25190) | human gut metagenome | biome: human gut; feature: human-associated habitat; material: faeces | place: Austria | collected 2013
AAAGCCTTGCAGTAAAAACTGATCCTTCCTGTGATCCTACCGTCATCAGTCTTTTGGAAAATGAACTTTAACCGTTCTTCTTTCCTGACTTCCGACGGTTCGCAGCGAAAAAAGCAGATGCTGCCTCCAGAAATTCATTAAGCTCTTCAAGTTCACGGTTTTTCTTGTCAAGCTCTTTGATCCGCTTGTTTGCTGCCTGAAACTGCTGTGCGATAGTAAGTGACTCTCCCGGTGTATGTGAGCCTGCACCTGTGTCTATTTCTCCGATCCGTGCCTTTTGCGCCCACGTCCCCAGCGTCCCTTTGGGGATGCACAGCTCATCTGCTGCTGCCTTGGTGCCAATCTCCTTTGCGAGCTTTATTGCCTGCTTTTTAAACTCTTCATCATATTGTTTTCCTGTTCCCATTGATGACACACTCCTTTGTTTTTATTATACTTTGATTGTTTTGTATGTGTCAAGTTTTATTATACAGGATTATTATCCTGCATCGGATGTCTTTTCAGGTGTTCAAATTTGTCGTGGGTAACTGCTTCTGCCTTTTCCACCACGCAAACTCTTGTACCGAACTCCGTCTCTTTGCGGAGCAGATTTGCATTGATCACAAGTTTCTCATTCATTGGCATTTCTCCGTTCGTATAGTTTTTGTTTTATAATAGCATAGCTGCCACATTGGTATCACTACCTTTCCTTAGAAATGAAAAAAAGGCTGTTTTATCATCGTCACTTAAATTCGTGACAATAGACAAAACAGCCTTTAAAACTTTGTGAAACTTTTTAATACAAAAATAGCAGAACACAAGATGATTTATCTCACATTCTGCTAATTTCTTCGTAAATATTCAATTTGTCAGCGTTCGAATCCACTTTCAAGCGAAAAATATTTAAAAACATCTACGGTTTTCCCTTGAAAAATTTTATCCTCAAGACATCAAAAAAGCTCGCAAATGCGAGCTTTTCGGGCACAATATCTATTTCATTGCACCAATATGGTGCGGATGACGGGACTTGAACCCACATGACCTTGCGATCACTAGCACCTGAGGGTAGGGTAACGTTGGTGAAAATAAATTATGTTTCAAAATACGAATGATATTCAATGGCCTTGTCACTTTCAGGAAACAGCAAACGATACAGCCCTATAAAATAGTCATCAGTCATAGAGGCAATATAATCCACAACTATCTGATTCGGTTCTTCAGAAATATAATCCCAGTCCTCATAATACTGGCAGCTTTTCTGTATTGCGTTGATATGATGTTTGTATATACACGAATTTATGTTTTTACTTTTAACGTCATCAAGCAGTTTATAGTACAACTCATTGAACATTGGCTTTATTACTTCGTTATATTGACCTTCAATTTTTTCATTCTTGTATATGTATTCATAGTTTTCTTTTTTCGCCGTTTTCAGATCATTAAACGCTTGCTCACTTAAAATAATGCAGTCTTTTCCAAAGCTGTTGTTTACAATATCAACAGTAAGATTATTTATCATCTCAGCATTTTTGCTGCCAATAAATTCAGATGAAAACATTGAATCGTCCGATAATATTTTTGCCGTTATCGCATCTTGCCTGTCTTTACCGATATAGGCTATAATATCGCAGATCCTTACTACACAGCCCTCTAACGTTGACGGAACAAGTTTTTTTATTGCCTCTCCACCCTCAGTATAACAGAGCTCAACATTATTGTCATATTGCTCAAATGTCAAACCCTTTTTGGGGCGATATTCATTAAGCTCAAATTCACCATTGTGACACAATATCCCGTCTAGTGTCTGTAAACTTATATTACGCCTGTACAAAATATCAAGAACACGTGTACTGTGAACATTATGATTGAAATGCCGTCCGGTTTCTTTCTGCAAAAGCTCACTAAGATAACGTTCTCCTGCGTGGCCGAAAGGTGTGTGTCCAACATCGTGCCCAAGTGCGATAGCCTCTATCAGATCAAGATTAAGGCCAAGCATTCTTCCAATATTTCGGCTTATCCGTGACACAAGCTGAACGTGCAGGCCTCGTCTTGTGATATCATCATTTTTGTAGAATGAAAACACCTGCGTTTTATCGTTATATCTGTTGTACAAAGGCAAATGAAGAATTTTCTCTATATCACGTCCAAAAGACGGACGAAGAACGCTATTTTTGTCCTTTCCCATATTTCTTCGCACAGCATTTTCGTCCATAAATCTGTATGGACTCAATATTCCCTTTGATATATTTTCCTTTATCTGTTTCTCAACAGAACTATCAAGCTGATGATATTTTAACGACATATTTTACCTCCGCAATCACTAAAATTAATGAACTTCTACATTTCGATCTGAGTTATATATCCCTTATCCATTTCATGCACAGTGTCGCACAGCACTGAGATGTCCTCCGCTGAGTGAGAGCAAATAAGGATAGTCTTGCCCTGTTCTTTGTAGCTGAGCAGATATTCACGCATTTCTTTTACGCCGTCCTTGTCAAGACCATTGAAAGGCTCGTCAAGAATGAGTATCTTCGGATTTTCCATAATAGCCTGTGCCAGACCAAGCCTCTGCCGCATACCAAGGCTGTATTTACGAACGTGACGCTTTAGGTCAGGATCAAGTCCCACCTGTTTCATACTGCTTTTTATCTCCTCTTTGCCGATCTTGTTGTTCAGCCCTGCAAGCAGCTTTAGATTTTTGTAGCCTGAATAGTATGGTATAAACCCCGGTGTTTCAATGATAATTCCCATATCTTTCGGAAAATCAACGTCCTTTCCGACCTTCTTGCCGTCAACGATAATCTCACCGCTCGTGGGCTTGATAAAACCACATATGCACTTCATAAGCATTGTCTTTCCGCTGCCGTTTCGTCCGATAAGTCCGTGTATTTTGCCCTCCTCAAAGGACACGTTTATGTGCTTTAGTATCTCCGTTTTGCCAAGCGTAAGGCATACGTCATTTACATTGATGATATCCATTTTGTCCCCCTAACTTGCAACCTCCGTCACATTATCATAATTAAACTTACCAATGGCTATCCCTCCGAAAACCAGCAGAACCGCAATAAGTACTAGCAGATAAATAACAGAAAAGCTCATCGGCATTATTGGCTTTTTGAAATATTTCGTGTAATGCAGCCAAGTTATTGAGTTTGCCATTGGCATTGTCCACATAAGATTTGTCCTTATAGCACTGAACGCCATTCCAAGTGATATCATTCCGCCGCATATGATAAAGCCCAATGTCTTTCGCTTGAATAGTGAAAACACCAGCAGTATCAGCCCTATTATCATCAAATACGCCGCCACGAGCAGATAGCTTTTTACCGCCGCCTCAAATACCGAAAGCTGATTGTAGAGATTTTCTGGAAGCAGCTCAACGCCGAAATCGCCTCGCCTGTCGGGGAACATTTTCACAAAACCCGTGGCAACATTGCTCCAGCCATTGTACCAAAAACCCTTTGAAAGCATTGGCAAAACTGTGCCGAGAAATATTACCGCAAGATATGATATTATCATAAAAACAAGCTTCAAGATCTGCCCCACAAACCAGTTCGCCCTGCCGATACGAACGATATAAAACACGGTATTGGTGTCAACTTTCGGATAATCAGCAATGAGGGTAAGAAAAACTATGGGGATTATAAGTATCAGTATCTCAGAATTCGCCACAGCTATAAATGGCTCTAGTATGTTAAGCGGCTCACCCATAAGCTCTGCATTGTTGGTCAGCGGAGAAACTGCAAAATTGTTTATGAATATGAGCAGCACCGCAACGATCACCATTCGTGCGTCACAGACCCACTTTACAAATTCCGTTGCCGCACAGGAAAAGGCTTGTTTTAAACTAAAATTTTTCATTGCTTACACCCCTTTGTCCAGCCGCATATTCATTATTACTATAAAACCTATCACAGATAAAAGTATTATCCCTAAATTGAAAAACAGAATGTATTTTGTGTCGGCAAAAGCTGTGTAATATGACAAATTCATTATGCTGTTGGGATAAAAATTCTCCAATATGCTTGCCCTGTCAAAATCCTCTTTCATCATCGAATTTGCAATAAGTTTCTGCACAGCTATCTGCCACATATATGTTACCATAAATGGCACGCAGGTTATAAGATATGGATTTTTGCAGAATGAGCTTATGAATAGCGCAGGCATTGTGCTTATGGCTCCATACAAAAACGCTGAAAGCATATATCTTAACACGCCTATAAGTTCGTTTTTGTTGTTCACAAGCACGAATGACAAGTCATCTGCGGAAAGTTCATATTGGCTCAATGAAGGAAAAATTATTCTTACGATAACACCAAAAATTATATATCCGAATAGAACAGCCGAACCGCCGCACAAAAATGCTGAGCAGAATTTTGACAGATAATATCTCAATCCGCCTGTCCTGGTTATGGTGAACCGCATTGAACCGCCGTTTCGCTCTGCACAAAATGCCGTCATAAACGGAAAAGCCGCTATTATAGGCAGAAACATTGCCATATATCCCGACATACCTTTTGCGAATATCAGATAGGAACTGAAGGAATAATCATCAGCAAAAAGCTGTTTGTCAAGCTTTGCAATGCACTCAAACACCGTGTATATCTTCGCCGTGTTCGGGTCGGTATACGCCTTTGCGGTAAAGCAAAGCAGGGTCGTGAGCAGCACCGCACCGACATATCCGATATTCAGTATACTCTTGTTAAGGTCGCATTTAAGTGCTTTCATTGCCCCACCCCCTATGGAATAAGCACATATATCTCGCCCGTAACGCAATCGACTGTCACATAATTTATTGCGTGCAGACCTGTCGGCTGCTTATCGTCGATAATAAAATACCACTTTGGCGTACAGCATATATTATCCGCACTTTCGCCGACTTCGGTACTCTCGCCACGAGGTTCATACATAAGCTTGACGTCATCAAACTGTATATCGATCTTGTCCGCAAGATTTTCCTCAAGCAGATCGCAAGCACCCTTGAAAGACAGCATTTTGTCTATTTTCTCAGCCTTTGCCACCTTGAAAGCGTTACAACCTATGTAATATTCGGGGTCAAAGTTTGCGTCGAGATCGGTATAAGTCTGCATTGAATAGGTCATAAGCGCATTGCCCTTCACGAACAGCGTATCGTCAGCATTCGTGGAAAAAACATTTTGTATGCCGATACCTTTATATGCCTTTTGTATCTCAATCTCATAGCCAACGCCGCTATCGGTGGTGATTATATACCCGTCACTGACCACATTGTCAAGCTCCTCTCCAAGCACATTGCTGAACGTGTCCGCCAAAGTCTTTGCCTTGTCCGCAGCAGACAAAAGTCCGCTGTCAGCATTTTCAGAAGTTGGTCTGTCAAGATAAAAAAGCTCCATATTATCGGCGTCAGCGTCTGCGGCATTTACGCCGTTTTCGCTTGCCTCCCAACAACAATAAGGCTGTGCAAAGCGTGTTATTTTAAGTTTGTTATGTTCGTCCTGGAGCTGTGCCTGATCTTCCACAGTTTCGATCTTACCATCGATCTTGATATCCAAGGCACTTTGCAGCTCTTCCACTTTTGACGACAGCCAGTCCATATCATTTTCGGCATTGATATATGCAAGCTCCAAGTCATAAACACCGTCAGACTTGCAAATGCTCACCGCCGATTTTTCGGGCAGCTTGAATTTTGTATACTCTTTTTCAAATGCAGCATCAAAGCTGTCATAAATATTCTCTGACGAAACATAAGCCTCGCCGCTGTCCACCTCAGCCGAATGCTTGTTACTTCTGATATTGTCGGGAGTATTTTCACAAGCTGACAGCGCCACAGCCGCCAACATCACGGGCAATAATACTTTTGTTTTTCTGATATTTTTCATATGTCATTCCTTTCTTTTGGGTTATTGCTGCGAGGTAGTATAGAAATCAAGCTGTTAAATTGATCGTATAATTTAAGGCAATATCACATAAAAAGATAGTTAGTGATATTGCCTTAGTTTAAATTTTATTTACCGCTAACATATCCTGAAGCATGACTACCTACACCTGACGGAGCTGGATTGAGTGACATTGTGCACAAAATACGTTCACCTTTATCAATGTATGTCGCATTAGTGTGTTTCGTAGTATGGTTTCCTTTACTTGATATTTCTCCACTTGCAATATATGTACCTCCAACCGTTGTTCTATAGGAAACGGATGTAGCATTTGAGATATTGTCAATTCGGTAGTTGACCCTAACATAATCATCCTGAGCTGCATTTCCAGCAGTAATAACTTTTGACGTAACAGATCCAGTGTTGGAAATATAGAACGAGAAACTATCTGCCGCACTAGCCCCAATAGCCATAGAACTCATCATCATAACAGCAGCACCCATAGCTGCGATTCTCTTAACGATATTTTTCATATTAAACGTTTTTTCATAATATAAGTGTGATTTTCTTCAAGTTTTGTTGCAGATTAATTTAACTTCATCATATCACACAATTATTGCAACGGGTAATTGTGCATAATAAATATTCACATCTTCATTGGACTTACCAAACCTTTCTTCTTATATTGTATTTTCAGCATGACACTGTGCTACTATAAATCGTAATGGTCTCATAATCAGAACCATTATAGACCTTTGCGACTGTTTTAAGGCGGTATGTACCGCTGCTTAACGATGATTTAGACGTGGAATATATTGCTGTATATGTGTTGAAAGTTTTAGACCAGCTTGTAACATCTATCCACCATTTTCCACTCTTTTTCTCTAGTGTATGTGTAACAACCACTTTAGTTGTCTTATCTGAAAATCCCATTATCGTACTTTTGCACGAAGCAGTCTTATTTGAAATAGTCATACTGTTATAAATTTTTGAAGTGTATTTATAGTATTCTGTAAATTCACCTTCGACAGGAGTACTTAACTGAGGTTCAGCGCAAACAGATATGCCACCTCCACACACTATAATGGAAGAAACAAGTAACGCTAATAACTTTTTCATCTTTTATTATCCTTTCACAAAAAATAGAGTAGAAAGATCAAATCGACCTCTCTACCCTATATAACAATAAAAAATCAAATTAGTAAGACTATTTTTGTAACTTTGTAGACTTGCATAAATCTATAACAATTTCTTTGTCAAGATTGCTGGAAATTGACAATATATACCTGCCGTTATCCCAAATGCACGTCACATCAGTATCAGATTCAAAAAGCAAATATTCCTGACCATCGATCTCGATCTTCGTAAAATCCGTTCGCTCATTATCAATATATTCCTTATGATTTCGTTTGACATTCTGGTCAAAGAAAATACTTTTTTTGCCGTTGGAATACAAAATAGAAACGCTATCATCTGTTTCAATATATTGAGTCTGTTCAAACCCGGCAGGCAACTTTGAAATATAATATTTCTCTTCAATGGAAGTTGGATAACCATCGTCCGTACCACTTTCGGTTGCTATGACGCTATGATCTGCAAAATTCTCCATTACAAAATCATATACTGCACCACGAACCGCATCGACACTTAACGCAGAGGCAGAAAGTACGACCGTTGCAACAATAACACACGCAGCTCTTCGGCCCGCCGTACTTATAAGCTTAAAATATGGCCTGCTCTGCCGAATAATAAGCTTCTTCATTTTCTTATTATGCTTGTCACTAAATTCGTGTTCATCATTTAATGAGATTGCTTCCATATCGGCATTATAATCTTCATCAATTACATCTTTTAAAGCTTGTATAAACAATGTGTTTTCGTTCATATTTCTCCCTCCTTTAAAATTATCTTTTTCAGATTATTCTTTGCCGTCCAATATCGCTGCTTGGCTGCTGCATAACTGATTTCAAATGAATCTGCAATTTCTTTATAGTCCATTCCCTGGACACATACAAGATAGAGTATATCTCTATCAGTTTTATTTAATTTCCTTATGAAATCAGACCATTTTTCCTTATCAAATTCCGAATATTTATCGTCGTTAAAATAAATATCATCTTCGTATGGCAAATTCAATGTATTTTTTTCTTCTTTTGCAAGAATGTTAAAAGCTCTGTTCCTAACATTAATAACAATATATTTATGCTGTTCGTAAGAAACTAAATTGTTAACTTTTTTGAAATTCTTCGCAACAGAAAAAAAGACTTCTGAAACACATTCTTCCGCAAGACTTTCGTTTTTTAGTATCTTATAAGCAATTATGTACGCTTTATTCCTACAATCTCTATACAGTACCTCAAAATCTGATACATCGTCATCATCAACTAATACCATATAAATCGGCAACATTTTGTCACTTCCTATCAATAAGTCAAAAGATTTATTATTTCAAAATTAAGTATATCACATTTAGATTCAATTTTCAACATAGTTATCATCATATTAACGATTGTACCCTTATCTTAATATGCGCAAAAACTCAGACAAGTGGATTTTAGACAAGGAAATATATTCTTATCGCATAAATAAAAATCATGAGGTGGCGTTTTACCACCTCATAACTTTGTGTAAATGCTAAAGCAAAAAGTCATAAAAGTTCTGGCTATTGTGTAATCATACAAACTTGAAAAAAATTTTTCAAATAAGGTTGTTAAGTCATCAGTTACTTCCCCTATACAAGTATAGGGAAACTCGACAAATTATCAATTTCAATTTTGTGCAAACATATGAAATTTATAAAACCAAAATAAAAAAATCCTGTACTTTTTTCAAATTTGTTACCGGTAATAATAAAAGATCAATTGAAGTGATCTGCGATATCCTCCGTCTCACACAGCCATACCTTTAATATAACATACTAAGTAATTTTAATATAGCAAAAGAAATGGTGTATGCATACTCTCTATTCAAAAAGAAAAGTCATCAAATGCGTAATGAAATGGAGGTATTGTATTAAATTACTTGTCTGTCGCTTTCCATTTCTCTGCTATGAGTATAAACTTATTGATAAGCAAAAGCTATCAGAGCGTGACAGTAGTGACAGTAAAAACACTAGCGAAGTTACTGTCAACAAGCTGATTCAAAAAGTCTGAAAAACCTTGTAAAATCTTAATTTACAGAGTGTGACGGTAAGATTCAAATAAAAGTTTTACTGTCAACCCCAATCAGCGAACGTTGGGCGATTTGTGGGCTTAAAAAATCAGTCGGGTAAGTTTAGCAGAAACTCACCAAAACCACACACAAGCGATTTGTGAGCCGCTGTGGGCGATATTTTAAATAAGGTTAGCTTGTGCAAGTCGAACTCAACGATTTGAGCAATTATGTACTTTTCACAATTCAGCAGCTAGAGCTATAACCACCAAAGCTAAATATTTCATTGCAAGTTAAAGTTTCGGGGTCGCAGCCCCCGAAACACTCACAGCGGACGAGCAAAGCTCGCCGCAAAAGTGCCGAAAATACGCAGTTTCAGCAAAATGATTGTGCATAATTTTTATGGGGTCAAGATACGGCTTTCAAAGAAAATTAGGGGTCGCAAGTTACAGAAATCGCACTCAAATGGCGTAAATACGAACTTTGCAATAGGTGTCATAGGACAATAAAATCATATAGAAACGAGGCGATAAAGCAAAATGTGCAAACTGATTAACACTATACAAAAAAGGCAAAAATCGTAATAAGGGGTGTTGCTTTTGCAGATAATAAAGAACGAAAAATCAGGCATCGCTCAGATCTGGCTGAGCAATGCAGAACAACAAAATGAGAGAGTTATGAACTTGGTTGAGTGCAAGATAAAGGAGCTTAGCGGTGAAAAATTTAAAGTTGCCGTGTTCCGCTCAGGTTCTAAAGATCTGTATGAATGTACTGAAAATCTTCTCCACCATAATCTCACTCTCTAACAGCGAGTGCAACTATGGTGCACTTTACATACACTCCACCATTATTTTTATATCCTTTGCCTATTGCCTTTTAGGCAAAGATGTGATACAATATTGAATTTTTATTATATTATAATATAATAAAAATGATTTTGGGTTATAATTACAAAAACGTAGGAGTGAATCATAATGTAACATAATGAACTTTTATCTGGCGTAGAATTTGAATTATTGTGTAAGAACCTTATTGACAAAATGGGATTTGTAACTGAGATTACAAAAGCTAGTAGTGACGGTGGCATAGATATCATTGCTTATAGTAATAAACCAATGATATCAGGAAAGTATATTATTCAATGTAAAAGGTATTCTGGTAACGTTGGTGAACCAATTATTAGAGATTTATATGGCGTAATAACAGCTGAAAGAGCAAACAAAGGTATACTTATTACAACTGGATCCTTTACAAAAGCAGCAACTCAATTTGCAGAAAACGAACAAATTGAATTAATAAATGGTTATGAATTATCTAAAATATTAGAAATATATCAAATTATTCAATCAACCAGAACTTTGTTTTCGCTCATTATCAGATATGAGCAATAATTTAAAACAAAATGAGTGGATTGTGTATTGTTTGTATTTCACAATATATAACATGGTACAGGTTTCCTTGCTTTCAAATAATAAATTATTTACTGAAAAAATTTATCAAATCGGACACTATGTTATTGAATTGATTAGGACTGTATATGCATTGCAAAGTGTTAATATTGATGACGATTTAACGGAGTCTCAAGTTAATTATGCAAACGAACAACTTGAAATACTTGAAAATATGAAAACATTAAATTCTATTTACCTGTTTGATGATGTCTTTATTAATTCATGTATAGACTATACGTATTATAATGGTAAGTTACCAACAAAAGTTTTTGATAATTCCCCAATTTCTGTGTCAAATAATAATATACTTGTTAAAAACAATAATCTTGAATTATTTAGAGTAGAAAATGTGAGAGAAAGCATTACAGCTGCTTTGAAATATATATAATTTTGTTATATGACTATCACCTTATTCTCAGCAATCCCTCAAGCCTACACTCAGGGCATTTATCTTCCGTGTTGAATTTCTTCTGAAAATCTATGATATTGAGCTCTCTTTTCCCCTGCATAAATTCCCCACCTCTGCAAATAATATTACTGCAATTTTGAAAAAAACAACGGAGGTCATAAATATGAAAGCAACAGGAATAGTCCGCAGGATAGACGATCTCGGCAGAGTTGTCATACCAAAAGAAATCAGACGCACCATGCGTATCCGTGAGGGCGACCCCCTAGAGATCTACACCAACCCCGACGGCGAAGTCATCTTCAAAAAGTATTCCGCAATAAACGAAATGTCCGAAGGAGCAGCCCAAGCCGCCGACGTGATCTCAAAACTGGGCGGTGCACCCGCCGTGGTGTTCGATAAGGACCACGTTGTGGCAGTGTCAGGCGTGCCGAAAAAAGAGTATTCACAGCGTCGCCTCTCCCCTGCCCTCGAGGAGCTGCTTGAAAGCCGTAAGTCATTCGACTATACCGACGCAAACGCCGAACCCCTCAGAGCCGTGGAAGGCATCTCCGCCCACGCACTCACCGTCGCACCTATCCTCACAAACGGCGATATCACAGGTGCCGTAGCCTTCATGGCGTCAGATGATAACGAGCATTGTACCGATAAACAGTCCATGCTCGCCAAAGCCGCCGCCATGTTTCTTGGCAAACAGATCGAAGAATAATATAAAGGACTGCCGCCTGACCGCAGCAGTCCTTTTTTCTGTACTGTTATATCAACCATTGCCCCACGTCATAAGTTTCCATTCGCCGCCCTCAGAACGTGCAAGCCACCATTGCCAGCTGGTGTATTCCGTATCTGCATTCCAACCTTCCCCACCGTCTTTCGGCGAGTGAAAATTGCTTGTAAATCCAATGCACTGAGTAAATACCTCACCCTCGTCATGATTTTTCTTAAAAGCATTCATCCACTTGATGTTATCCTCGTTGCAGCTATCATCTCCAGCGTAGGAAATAACGTGCATCTCGCAGCCGTCCCACGTTTTAAATTCCTTTAGTATGACATCAATAGCAGCGTCCATGTCCTCCTGCGTATAAATGTCCGAAGTACCATAGTCTACCCTCAAGTCCTTGACCGACCCACAGCCAACAAGACCTACACCATAGACCACCGCCAAGAGTATCCCCAACACCTTTTTCATAATGTCCCCCCTAATCTCTCACCCGTCATCACCTTAAAGCCGGTGTATCTTATGAGCATTGTATCACACTCCACCGATATAGTCAAGTATAAGCCTATTAACACACATAAATAAGCAGCCAAAACAGCTTGATAAAAAAACTCTTCCCTCATATCCTACCACCACGATATTTGGGTTAGTTGTAGCTAATACCAAATGCAGATATTATACTAAACAGTGGCATTGTCAAGCGGACAAAAAAATAACCCTCCGACTCAAACAAATGAATCGGAGGGCGAATTGCGAACCGCCACTGCGGTGGAGCTAGTAGTCGGACTCGAACCGACGACCTGCTCATTACGAATGAGCTGCTCTACCAACTGAGCCATACTAGCACATCAGACCTAAGTATTATACACCAAAATCGCATCTTTGTCAACACCTGAAAAAGTTAATTTTTCAAAAGCCTCCCCACCGTCATATAATATGACCAAGCTGAATATATTGTCTAAAATGAATACGTTTTCTGACTTCACCGTGATTTTGCACAATAAAACTCCGCAAATATCAACGTAAACGTTTCAAAAATGTCTTCTAAAACGCCGCTTTCCCGTGTTTTAGACCCTCTCCACTATCATATGTTCACACCAAGATAATATTTTAACAAATTGCCCTCACCAACTTATCACATATACAAAAGCCATGCGAAAACGTTTAAATAAATTCCACCGAACACGCTTTTTGTAATTTCATATAACATGATCTTTGTCAAGCAGAAAGTTTATATACATTTTTCACATATCAGCATTGCCGCCTAGCATATAACATACCAATATCTAATGCAAATTTAGTGCTACTTTCCTATCCTTTGTAACAATTCGATTACAATCAACCGGTGAGCATTGTCAAAGTGCACAAAAGTAAAGTTGAAAAATTGGCTAAACCTCCATAATTTATTACAGCAAGCATAAAAATGCGAAAAAAGACTTGAAATTATGCCGAGAATATTGTATATTTTTATTAACGGAAACGTTTGAAATAAGTTTTCATGGAAAACATCAAGCGTAAACGTTTAAAATCTACGGAAAGGCGGAAATATCATTGGTTTCCTTAAAAGACATTTCCGTTCGCTGCGGAGTATCCGTTGCAACCGTAAGCAAAGCCCTCAACGGCCATAAGGACGTAAGCGAGGCAACAAGAGAAAGACTTATGAAAGCCGCCAAGGAAATGGGCTACTTCCCAAATTCTCAGGCAAGAGCTTTAAAGACCAATAGGACCTATAATCTCGGAGTTATGTACCTCGATGAGGCAGGCAGCGGTCTTACACATGAGTTTTTCGCTAAGGTCCTCGATAGTTTCAAGACCACGGCTGAGGCGGCAGGGTATGATATAACCTTTATAAATAGAGATGTGGGCAAACAAAAAATGTCTACATACGAGCATTGCAAATACCGCAATGTTGACGGCGTTATCATTGCCTGTACGGATTTTACATCGCAGGACGTGTACGAGGTGATCAACGGAGATATACCGGTCGTGACTATCGACCATATTTTCGACTGTAGAACAGCGATCATGTCCAATAATGAAAAAGGTATGGAAGAGCTTATCAATTATGTGTCAAAAATGGGCCACAGAAAGATCGCTTTTATCCAGGGCAACAAATCGGCAGTAGCCGAAAGACGTCTGGCAGGGTTCTATAAAGCCTGCATGACAAGAGGGATTTCAGTTGACCCAGATTGGATACTTAACGGCGACTATCATAACCCGGATCTCACATATGAGCTGACAAAACAGCTCCTCAGCAGAGAGAATAAGCCGACCTGCATTTTCATGCCAGACGATTATTCGGCAATGGGAGCTTTCAATGCAGTCAAAGACATGGGTCTTTCAGTTCCGGAGGACATTTCAATAGTAGGTTATGACGGAATAGCTTATTCACAGCTGCTCTCACCAAAGCTTACTACCTATCTTCAGGACACAGACCTTATCGGTGTGACAGCCGCAAAACAGCTTGTTTCACTGATAGAAAACCCACAAACCACCTTTAAAGAGGTGATAACAGTCGACGGAAAGCTGCTGGAAGGCGGCTCGGTAAGCGACATCAACTAATTCAAGGCATTAATTTTCCGCAGAAATGCTGCGGAGCAAATCAAATAAACTAATGCGATTTTAAGGAGGAAAATTATTATGGCAAATCTTAAGAAAGTACTTGCAGGTTCATTGAGCCTCTGTCTGGCAGCTTCAATGTTCACAGCTTGCGGCAGCTCAGATTCATCTTCAGCAACTGATGCTAAGGGCGGCAGCACATCAAAGGCTGGCGACGGCACAGGTATTAACAAGGACGCAGACAGAGTAAACACAGCTGAACTCCACGGTGTAGATTCATCAGAGGATTCAAAGAAGACTCTTACAATTTACTGCTGGAACACAGAGTTCAAGTCAAGACTTGATAAGTACTATCCACAGGGCACATCAAACGAGCTTACATACAACGAGCTTGCTGATGGTTCTAAGGAGATCGCAACTATCAACGGCGTTAAGCTGAACTGGGTACAGGTTGAAAACGAAGGTAACGCTTACCAGACAAAGCTGGACGAGGCTCTTAAGGGTCAGCAGGACAGCACAGAGAAGGTAGATATGTTCCTCATGGAGGCTGACTACGCTCTGAAGTATGCTAACGGCGACGTTGCACTTTCTGTTCAGGACCTCGGCATCACAGACGACGATATGTCAGAAATGTATCAGTATACAAAGGACGTTGCAACAGATACAAAAACAGGCGAGCTGAAGGGTGTATCATGGCAGGCAACTCCGGGTCTGTTCCTCTACAACACAAAGATCGCTGAGGACGTTCTCGGCACAAGCGATCCAGAGAAGGTTCAGGAATCTGTTAAGGATTGGGATGCATTCACAGCAACAGCTCAGAAGATGGCTGACAAGGGCTACAAGATGGTATCTGGTTTCGATGATACATACAGATGTTTCTCAAACAACATGTCTAGCCCATGGGTAACAGACGATAAGATCACAATCGACCCACAGATCAAGGCTTGGGCTGATCAGACTAAGGAATACACAGACAAGGGCTACAACAACAAGACTTCCCTTTGGGATGATGCTTGGGCTGCTGGTCAGAAGATCGACGGTGGCGTATTCGGCTACTTCTTCTCAACATGGGGCATTCCTTTCACACTTCTTCCAAACACAGTTGACGAAGAAATCAAGGCTGATGGTTCAAACGCTAAGGAAGGCAACGGCGGTTATGGTCTCTGGAAGGCTTGCTCAGGCCCACAGGCTTACTACTGGGGCGGTACATGGATCTGCGGTGCTATCGACTCCGATAACCAGGATATCGTTGCTGATATCATGAAGGTTATGACTTGCAACAAGGACGTAGCTAAGGCTATCACTGAGGGCGAGCAGGACTACACAAACAACAAGGCTGCTATCAAGGAACTCATCGACGGCGGTTATACAAACGCATTCCTCGGCGGACAGGATCACCTTGCACTTCTTACAGAGGCTGCTGACAAGATCTCCCTCGAGAACAAGCTTTCTGCTTATGACCAGGGCTGCAACGAGAAATTCCAGGGTGCTATGAAGGACTACTTCCTCGGCACAGTTGATTCATATGAGGCTGCTCTTGAGAACTTCAAGAAGAACATCACAGACCTCTATGGTAACCTTACTTGCGATTTCTAATCGTATAAAAACAGTATCTAATTAAATATAGGGGGTGGAGGATATCCCCCCCTATTATTTATTAATCTCACGAAAGGAATAGGTATACTTATATGAAGAGAAAAAGCATAAGCTATGCCAAGTGGGGATATATTTTCCTTATCCCGTTCTTTGTAGTTTACATCATCTTCTCACTATATCCTCTGTTCCAGACCTTCTATTACAGCTTTACTGACTATGTAAAGGATCAGGGCTCTATCGGCGGTGGCTGGACAAGACAGGCTGTCGAAGTAACACCGACATTCTGCGGTTTCGATAACTATTCAACTATATTCACATCAGGAAGTGACCTTCTCCAGTCTTTCTGGAACACTATAATCATGTGGATCGTTGGATTTATCCCACAGATCGTTATCTCTCTTATCCTTGCAGTATGGTTCACTGACCTTCGTCTGAAGATAAAGGCTCAGGGATTCTTCAAGGCTGTTATCTATCTTCCAAACGTTATCATGGCGTCTGCTTTTGCATTCCTGTTCTACAGCTTGTTCAGCAGAGGCGGTGCTATCTACGATCTTATCAAGGTTCCACTTCTCGAAAGCGTTTGGGGTTCAAGAGGAATAGTTGGACTTATCAACTTCATACTTTGGTATGGTAATACTACCATTCTTCTTATGGCTGCTATCATGGGTGTTGATACATCACTCTATGAGTCAGCTCAGATCGACGGTGCAACTTCCAGCCAGACATTCTGGAAGATCACAATTCCGCTCATCAAGCCTATCATGTCATATGTTCTCGTAACATCTCTCATCGGTGGACTTCAGATGTACGACGTACCTGCCCTCCTCACAAAGGATATGGGTAACCCGGACGGAAAGCTCAAGACCGTCGTAATGATAATCCAGGCAAATAAGCAGGGCGACATCGGTAAGGCGTCTGCACTCTGCGTAATCATCTTTGTCGTTTCCGCTGTTATCGGACTTGCACTTATGTTTGCATCTGCTGACCATGACGGAAAGAAGAAAAAGAAGAAAAGGGGGTAAGCTGAAATGCCAAGAAGTACTGAAATAGTTGGTGAAAAGACAAATAGTACCGGACTTCTGATCCACAGGATAATAGCTTATGTTGTCCTTGTTCTTTTGGTCGTTATTTCACTTTTCCCATTCTATCTTTTGATAATCAATGCGACACGAGGCAGATCACAGGCAGGTATCAGATGGTATCCTGACCACTTCCTCGCAACAAACTTTAAGAACCTGTTCAGTGGTTCAACAGCCGTTGCATACGGAAGCGTATGGCGTTCACTGGCTAACTCACTGTTCATCTCAGCTTGTGCATCACTGCTCAGCGTTTATTTCTCAGCACTGACTGCATATGCAACTCACGTTTATCAGTTCAAACTCAGAAAGTTTGCTGATATGTTCATTCTCATCGTAATGATGGTTCCAACACAGGCATCAGCTATCGGTTTCTACCAGTTCATGAACAAACTCGGCTGGACAGATACTTACATTCCGCTGATCGTTCCTGCAATAGCTGCTCCTGCTACATACTACTTCATGAAACAGTATATGGCATCTGCACTTCCGCTTGAGATCGTAGAGGCAGCCCGTATCGACGGCTGCGGAGAGTTCAAGACCTTCAACAGGATCGTAACTCCTATCCTCAAGCCTGCATTCGCAGTTCAGATCATCTTTACATTCGTAACAAACTGGAACAACTACTTCATGCCAAGACTTATCCTTACAACTAAGAGTAAGTACACAATTCCTCTGGTACTTAACGCAATGCGTTACGCAGGTCCACAGGAGAAGGACGTGGGAATGTTCAGCTTGTACATCGTACTTGCTATCCTCCCTGTAGTAATTGTTTACCTCTGCCTTTCAAAGTTCATCATTCGTGGTGTTGCACTGGGAAGTGTAAAGGGTTAATACGAAACTTCAAAAAGCGTACAGATCATTCTGTACGCTTTTTTTGTGCCTATTCGCATAAAAGCTTTGTCCGCAGCCCCTTGTTGTCAAGAGTTATCTCTATCCTACTCACACGCTTTCGGTGCACCGATGTTCCCCTGCACATTATCCTGTCAGTGATATCCTCGCCGCAATAGCCCTCGTATGTAATATGCTCAACAAAGTGTTCCCTTTCGGCGTGGTCTATCCTGTCTTTCAGACCCGTGTTCACATTGCTCAGCCACTGCCTGTCCAGTCCGTAATACTTTTCCCTCACGATACCAAAGGGCACAATGCCGCTGCTTGAATAGCTGTAACCGTAATCTCCGTCAACGTTTTTCATGTATATCTTCGACAGCATTAGCCTTGTATCAAGCTGACTGCCGTATTCTATCATTGTGCACCTTGAAATATCCACCGAACTGCTGCTCAAGGACACCGCTACCTGACTGTCACCCTTTATGTATGCTCTCCTGCCGTAAGCCTTCACGGCATACACCCCGATAGCCTCCCATAGGGTAGACTTCTCATTGATGTTCACATAGTTCACCGCAGCAGTGCCGCTCTCATAGGTTATCTCACTTGACGGGCTGTAGCTTTTCATAATCTCCGTCAAACTCACCTTTGCCCAAACTCCCGGCTCAGGCTCGTTCTGTCCCAGCATAAGCGTGACCCCTCTGCTTATAAGCTCCAGCACAGTTCTGCCGCCTCGCACCCTCGTCCGCACATAGTCCGCAGGACCATAATGCAGCCGCTTGCTGCCAATGTAAAAAGCCACACGGCGTATGTCCGAAAGGGTGACGTTTTCCTCAGGCATCAGCGACGCCGTAAGCTCGCTATACGGCGTGTAGCGGTCTTTCACCAGCCGCACCGTTATGATACTTCTTATGTCAGTGGTCTCGCCGCCCGTGTGCTCAAACCTGATGTATCTGTCCCCCATTAACCTGCCCCCCTAAGCTGAATTTTTATGCTGCCAATGAACCTGTCAGGCTCAAAACTCATTTCCAGCGACATGAGGATATATCCGCTGTATGTCACCCCGTCTGCGGTAAAGCTAATCTCGCTGCACCCGTTTTCTGTGAGTGCCCCCCATGCGTAGCTTTTTTCCTCAGGAACGATCCTGCCGCTGAACTCGAAAACCTCCGCAGCCTTTCCCGACACCGTTCTTATAATGCCACCCACTGCCTTTGTTTCCGTCTGCACATAACCGCCGCTGCGTTTCATGCCGTCCATGAAAAAAACGTGCGTGCCGATAACAAGCTTTATCTTCCCTTTTTTACTCACCTATATCCACCTCCGCACAAATGCCGACCTTGAGAGCAAGCTGTCTTTCAAGTCTGTGCAGCGGCAGCGACTGCACCGCACTTCCAAGCTTTGCACCTCTCACTAACAGCACACCGCTTTTCTCAAGCTCCTTGGAAACGCTCTCGCACTTTTCATCAAGCTCCTCCCTGTCATCATAGCTGCCGGCCTTGCCCATGAGCCTTAGCTGCACATCGCACACAAGCTCCGTGTACACCTTTACACCGTCATGGCTCACCGCCTCATCGACCGCCTCGTAGCCTTTCAGACCGTAAAAGCCAAGATACTCGCCCCTGTGCAAAAGGCTGTCCGCCGAAGTGTATTCGCTCATTGGCACAAAGCCTGCTGCCAAAAGTATCCTTTCTATCTCCGCCGCCGTATCAGTCCACCCTGTCATAAAACCGCCCCTTTCTTAATATGCGACCACCGAACCGAACATGAAACCGTCGCCGCTGAAAAATCTCTCCGCCCTTGATGCCGCACTGTCACGCAGCTCACGGGCAGCCTTTATCCTGCCGTCCTCGTCAAACTTCTCCACTGCCCTGCCCTCAGCCGTGCACATTACCTTGTACTCTGCCGCTTTAAGGCATATGAATCTGTAAAACACCTCTGCGGCGGCCGCAAACTCGCATATACCCTTGTCGCTGTCATCAGTCACACTCTCAGCGTCCAACGCCTTTTCCACCTCCTCAGTGCAAACCGTTATAAGCCCTGCATACACCTCAGCCTCCGAATCGGTCAGACCGCTCAGTTCCATAAAGCCGCTTTTCACATTATCTCTTTCAATGACTGCCATTTTCCTGCTCCTTTCCTTTGATGATACCCACCCGCCGTCCCATTTGTCTTATCTTACTTAACAGTCTTGAGCGTCTTTACCGCACCGGTAGTGAGCACTGAAAAGCCCACCATTATTGAGCATGAAACTTCCTTGCACTGATTAGACAGCAGCTGATTGAAGTCCACCACGATGTCGCTGCCAAGCACCATTTCAACGCCGCAGCTCTGATCGATACCAACTGCAATGCCGCTTGTGAGCTGTGGGCATTTCACAAGAGTAACGCCGTAAGGTGTCTGAACCGTGCCGCCTGCCATGTAATCGCCAATGCAGTATTTCATCTCGTCCATAGCAAGTATCTTAGCCATTACGTCAGGTGTGCACACCATTGTCGTCATGTTGCACTCGCCCATTGACGCCCAGAAAGCCGCAAGGTCAGCATATGTAAGCTCGCTGCCTATAAGGGTCTGAGCCGTAAGACCTCTTGTTATCTCTGTCATTGCAAGACCGTTCACATCTCTGCTTATTGTCGCACCGAGATTTCTCAGGATAACGCCGAAAGCCTCAAGTTTCTGCTTTCTGATAGACTCGTATGAGCAGCTGATACGTCTTGCGAACTTTGTGAGGGTCTTGTTAGAGCTTGAAAGTCTGACGTTTGTTACCGGAACGCTTGAACCCTCAGATACAACGTCAGTAGAGCCTGCCTTTGTGAGAGTAAGCCCTCTGAAGTCTATGCCGTCAGTGTATGTCACCGCAGCAGCCACGCTGCCCATGATAGACGCCTCGTCCATTCCCTGCTTGATAGTTCTTCTCACATACTCAGGGAAAAGCACCGCAGACTCGGTCGAAAGGAAGAATTTCTCCACCTTGTCAGAGTTCGCACCCTTTACCTTTATGTCAAAACGCTTGAGCTGTCTTTCAAAAGCGTCAAGACCTTTAAGCTCCGTGTTCTCGTAGTTTGCGTCAGGGTCAAGCTCAGCGAGTGCCTGTGTGAATGTCTTGCCAGTGATAGAATAAAGTCCCTTTTCAAGTTTGATAGTATTGTACATATTATTTTCTCCTTTTTTGTAGTTTTGATTTTGTCCGTTTTTTTGTACTTGTTTTTTTGTGTATCGCATTGTAAACTCAGCCTGCATAAAACCTTTTCAGATAACGGGCGAACACTGTTCGCCCCTACGAATGTTTACGCATTTTCGTCTGTTTGCAGGTGAGCAATATAGTCCCATTAGGCATTTAAGCCCGCTATCTCCACACCGTCATCACCCCCTTTCCAAAACGCCTTTTACAGCTTATATTCCCCCGTTAGGAAACTCTCCCTTTCGGCTCTGTATACCTCCTCGTTCTCAGCAGCCTGCTTTTCAAGCCTGCCCCTGAAGTCGATAAGCTCCGTCACAGTCATAAGTTCGGTGAGTTCCTTTACACGCTTTGTGCTTATAAAAGGCTTGCAGAAATAGCTGAGCCTTAAAACGTCCTTTTCAAACGCCTCTCTCGCCAGCATAAGTTCCTGACTTCTGTCCGAATTTTCGGACTTTTCTCTCAATGCGAATCTCTTTGTCACCCCTGCGTTCACCTGTGCAGGCACTGCCACAAAGGACCATTCATAAGCGTCCAGCGGTTCGTCAAGAACGTGATAACAAAGCTTTCCGCCGTATTCTCTGCCATTTTCATGACCGCAGCCGTTTTCATACATATCCGCACCGCATACCGAGCAAAGCTTTTTCTTCACCGTGCAGCTGACGGAGACCTCCTTCTTTATTCCCCCCTGTATCTCGCTTATAAGGTCGCCGTTTGAACCCGTCCTCACCATGTAAGCCTTTGCCATTAGCCTGCGGTATACCTCGCCGTCCGCCGTGACCTTTTCTGGCAGCGTTTCCACCCATGTGTCGAATATCCTTGCCGACTGCTTTTCGCTCTTAGGGTCATGGTCGAAAATACCCGTCCTGCCCTTAAAAAGCTCCGCAAGCTTTTCCAGTGCACCTGATGAGAACTTCTCACCGTCCCTGTCAATGTCGTTGTCGCAAAGTGCCACCCTGAAAACAAACACCTTGTCCTCCGTGAGCGGCTCTCTTGCATAGCCGTTTATCTTTTCAAGCTCCTCGCCTGATACTGTTTCGCTCATTGCATTTCCTCCTTTTTTCTTTCATTCTCTGTCCTTTCGTTTTCAAGTTCGGCCGTCTTTGCCTGAGCGTTGTAAAGCCTTGACTTAGCCAGAGCCTCTTCGTCCTGAAGATTTATGTTGTCCCACTCTATCTGGGCCGAGCAGAAATATCCGCTGAGCCTTAAAAACGCCCCGCATATCTCCCTGAGCACAGGTTCAAGCAGCCTGCGGTAATATTCCAGCTCGCTTGTGAGGATATCCGACTGCTGAGCTGACATTCTCTCCGTGGTGGACCAGTTCAGTCCAAGCAAAAACGGCGGTATGGAAAGCTTTGCCACAAGCTGTTCCATAAGCTGTCTGACAGGTATCTCCGTGTCGATCATCTGATTGTCAGCACCAATGACCTTTATGTCCACATCGCCAACAGCCACAAAATCCTGCACCGAGCCGTTTCGTGAGGCTCTCATTCCCCTGCTCCATTCCTGAGCTATCTGCTCTGCACGCTCCTTGGCTCTCGCCCTGTCGCTCTCCCCCTCAGGGTGATAAGTCACCGCATATCGCACATTTCCTACCCTGTCGAAGTTCTGACCCATGCACTCATATATCCTCATAAGTATCTCGCTGAGTGCAGGCAGCCCACGAAGTATAGACACACCGTCAGGGTGCTTAGGACTAGGGTTCAAGGCCGTGTAAAGCAGCTTTTCAGGCGACTTCACAGGTATCTCCTCACCGCTGCCCATGTAAAAAATACGTCTTTCAAAAGCATTTTTCCCCTCACGCACTCTGTAAAGCGTCGGGTCGCCAACATATAACCCCTTGACCTTTCCAGTTCTGTAATCTGCATAAATCCTGCCTATCGCCTTGCCGTATGTAAGCAGCGAGTCAAGATACATATCCGCAAAAGTGTAAATGGACTTTCCCGACACCCCCACAGACACCTCTCTGCAAAACCTGTCAAGCTCCCCCTGAGCCTTCTCGTCACCGGCAATGACCCTGAAACCGCCTGTCAGCCTTATTATCTTGCCGAAACAAGCGTCAATGATCGGCACATTCGCCCTCAGTGCGTCATAAAGCTCCTGCTGAAAAACACCCTCAGGTGCGAGCCTGTAATGAAACCCCGACTCTCTGTCAGAGCCTGCCGTGTTTGGTATAAACTCACGGACTTTCTTTCTGAAAATACTCATTTTTCTCCTTCCTTTTTTCACTAATGTTCAACTGCAAGCACGAAAAAGTCGTCCTTTTCACGCCCTAAACATTCCACCGCAAAGTATCGCATATCGTCCATGGCGTGGTCGTTTTCTTTCACAGGAGCGTCCTTTCCTGCCTTTTCGTCCCAGCGGTAAAGATTTATCTCACGCAGAGTGTCCCGACACCTGCGGTTTATCTTTATCCTGCCGTCCTTTATGCAGTCTGAAACGAGCCTTATGCCTGAGACCACATCGTTCTTTGCCGGCACTACCGTAAACCTGCCGTGCCTGCGTATGCACTGGATAAATGACGCTGCCGACGGGTCGCAAATGACCTTTTCGATACAAAGCCCCTGAGCAAGATCTTCAAGCCCCTTGTAGTGCTCCTCGTCAGTTTTCTGCATACCCTCACGGCGTGAATCGTAGTAATACTCCCTGAGCCTGTACCAGACACCATTGCTTTCGCCCCAAAGGCCAAAGCTTGACGGGTTCACCGTGCCGTAATCGCAGCTTATAACATACCTCTCGCACTGTATGTCGCCCTCAAAAACGTTTTTATCCTCGTCGAACATCGGATACACAAGACCCTCTGCCGCCGTCCATTTGCCAAGTACGAACCGCTCGTAAAACGTCCCCGTGTAAATGCGATGATAGCGTTCTATAACCGCCCTGTCGAGAGTAGGGTTGTCCTCCAGTACAAAATGCCTGTAGATAAGCCGCTTTTCCTCCGCCTTGTCTATCCACTCTTTTTTGAACCAGTGATAAGGATTGTCAGGGTTGCAGTTGAACCACAGCTTGCTCCCTGCCACTGAGCACCTTGCCACAGCCTGCTCGATAAAGCTCCTGGGCATAAGTGCAGCCTCGTCAAGCAAGACCCCCGCAAGGGTCACGCCTTGAATAAGCGACGGCGAACCCTCGTCCCTGCCTCCAAAGTAATAAAACCTGTTCTTCCTGCTGCCGAAACCTACGTCCATGTAGTTTCTTGACGTGACTTCCACCGCCGTCATTCCCATTGCTTTCATGAATTCCCTGAGTGCAGGCAGAATGTTTCTTTTCAGCGAAACGATAGTCTTTGAGCACAGCCCGAAAATGCAGCCGTCAAAGTTAGTCATAGCCCATGTCATAAAAGACGCCGACAAACAAAAGGTCTTGCCCGATCTGACTGCACCGTCACAGATTATCCCATCGTAATCACTAAGATCCCGTGCCGTCCACCATCTGAAAACAAACCTTTGATTTTCCGACAGCCTTGTTATCTTCACAAGCCATCACCGTCCCTGCTGCCATAAATGCTGTCAATAAGCCGTTTCGTTTCACCGCCGCCGTCAAGCTGCGTGGCAAGCTCGCCTAGCTTTTCCAAAGCCTTCTGCCTGTCAAAGAACTTGATCTCAAGAACGTTTTTTCCGCTTATCTTTATCTCGCTCACGTTGAAAAGATCCATGCCCATGATGTCCTCAGCGGTCATGTTCTCAGCGTCAAAAATAAGCCTTACAGCGTCGTTTGCCGCCCCGAAAGCCAGCCTGCCAAGCCCTCGCTTGACATAAGCGTTTGTATCGCTGTCAGCCTCCTCAAGCTTTTTAAGCTCTGCCGCAGCCTCAGGGGAGTGTAAAAGCTCAAGCCCCTTTTCCTCCGCCTCCGCAGCCCTAGCACCGGCGTGCAAAGCCGCCTCACGCAGATTTCTCAGATAAAAGAAAAATCGTGCGAATCGTTTCTGTTCACCAGCCATATAATGCCTCCTTTTTTAGTTTCTGCGAAAGATGTCCGCCGTATCTTAACAGCTCTCGAAAAACATCTCTCACTTATCCCGAAAAACACCCGTTTTGTTGCATAAAAAATGCAACAATTAATAACTTATTGCCAAATTAAATCATTTATCATTTGTTTGCACAATTTGACCCATAAAAAACTGTGCACTGCATACATACTTTCATGAACAGAAATAATTTTAGTCAAAACAGATACCATAAAATTTTTCACCAAATTCGACTGTCCGTAATAATTTTTAAGCAAAGATATCACCCATTTGCAGACAAATATGTAAGTCTTGCGAAACTTTCAATATACCTTATGAAAAAAAGTATATATTACTTGACAAAAGCCGAAAAAATAGTAAAATAATAAGTGTATGACATTAATTTAACAAGCCATTTTTAAACAACGCAGGAGGTAAAAATATGAAAATGAGAGGTATCTATTCCTCAGTAACGGATATCAGACGAAAGGTCTTTACAGAGGTGGCAAGGCTTGCCTATGAAGAGGGCGACTATGCCGAAAAGATAGCGGAACTCCCTTATAAGATAGTACCGGGCAGCAAGGCTGTTTACCGTGAGTCTATCTTCCTTGAGAGAGCTATCGTTGAAGAAAGACTTCGTCTTGCTATCGGTCTGCCGCTGAGACCTATCGAGGAGCATAAGTCTGTCGCCGATGGAATTGAAGAGAGTGCCATTGCGGAAAAATATTACGATCCACCGCTGGTAAATATAATCAAATTTGCCTGCAACGGATGTCCTGAAACACATTTTCATGTTACCGACTGCTGTCAGGGCTGCCTTGCACACCCATGTCAGGAAGTCTGTCCTAAGGGTGCCATCACAATTAAGCATGGCAAGTCAGTTATAGATCAGTCAAAGTGTATAAAGTGCGGCAGATGTCAGAGCGTCTGTCCATACAACGCAATAAACAAAATGGAAAGACCATGTGCAAGAGCCTGCGGCATGGACGCTATAGGTTCAGACGAGGACGGCAAGGCAAAGATAGATTACGACAAGTGCGTATCCTGCGGAATGTGCCTTGTAAACTGCCCATTCGGAGCTATCGTAGACAAGGGTCAGATCTTCCAGCTTATAACAGCTATGAAGAAAAAGAAGAAGGTCATTGCTATCGTAGCACCTGCATTTGTAGGTCAGTTTGGACCAAAGGCAAGTCCTGAAAAGCTTACAGCGGCAATGAAAAAGCTTGGCTTTGCAGATGTGGTAGAGGTAGCTATCGGAGCTGACCTTTGCTCTATCGAAGAGGCGAAGGACTTCATGAGAGAAGTACCTGAGCACCAGCCGTTCATGGCGACATCATGCTGTCCTGCATGGTCAGTAATGGCTAAAAAGCTTTTCCCTACCCTTGCACCGTACATATCCATGGCACTTACCCCAATGGTACTTACAGCGAGAATGCTGAAAAAGGACGATCCGGACGCCTGCATCGCATTTATCGGACCATGTGCAGCTAAAAAGCTTGAGGCGTCAAGACGTACTATCCGCAGTGACGTAGACTTTGTTCTCACATTTGAAGAGCTTATGGGAATGTTCAATGCCAAGGGCGTGACATTTGATGATATCACAGATGATGAGAAGGTAGACCTTTGCGAGGGCACAGGTGACGGAAGAGGCTTTGCAGTCAGCGGCGGCGTAGCCAAGGCAGTGGCAGACGTTATCCACAAGCTTGATCCTGAGAGAGAGGTCAAGGTAGTATCGGCACAGGGACTTAAAGACTGCCGCAAACTTCTTACCCTTGCCAAGGCAGGCAAATATGACGGATATCTTCTTGAAGGCATGGCGTGTCCGGGCGGCTGTGTAGCAGGAGCCGGCACACTTCAGGCAGTAGAAAAGAGCACGGCACTTGTAAACAAATACGCAAAGGACGCACCTTTGCAGAACTCACTGGACTCAAAATACGAGATAAATCTTGATCTTATCACAGAGCCTCACGATGACAACAAATAAGGTATAAAACTAAAACGGGCAGCGTTATGCTGTCCGTTTTTTTGTACCATTTTGTATTTATCCGCACAAACATCGGTAGGGGCGAACAGCGTTCGCCCGTCGGAGAAACAAGCCACGGTTGCAACTCTGTTCAGCTATGCCCATTCCTCATTCGTCTTTCCTCATTCTCTATCCTAACTTAAAAACTCTCCCCCTTGATTTTTCCCGCAATATGTAGTATAATAAATGAAATAGTGCATTGAATCCGAAATTTTCTTAAAGAGAGGAACTTTATAAAAATGGAAATAATTAATAAGTCCGACGAAAAACTCCTTGCCGAATATGAACAGTTCGCAAGCACAAGCAAATATGGCAACTTCATGCAGTCCCTCAAGTGGCCTAAAGTCAAGGATAACTGGGGCTGGGACGCTGTCATCTCCCGTGACGCTGACGGCAATATCCGTGGAACTTGCCTTATCATAATCAAAAAAGTGCCTATCTTCGGCGTTACTTTTATGTATGCCCCTCACGGTCCTGTCTGCGATTGGTCAGATAAAGAGGTCATGTCCGACCTTTTCGAGGGCGTTAAGGTTCTTGCCAAGAAACACAAATGTTACCAGTTCATGTGGGACCCTTGCTTTGAAGAGGGTGACGACAAGTGCACAAAGCTTATCGAGGACATGGGTTTCCAGCATATACATAAGGCTGCCGAGCTGACAACTATTCAGGCCCGTAACAACTATATGCTCAGAAATATCGAGGGCAAGACCCCTGACGAGGTCATGGCGACTTTTAAGCCTGACTGGAGAAACCGTATCAGAAAAGCCCCTAGAAAGGGCGTTTACTGCAAGGCTTGCGGCACTGAGGCTCTTGACGATTTCTATCCGCTCATGCAGGCTACAGGTATCAGAGATGGTTTTTCTATCCGTTCAAAAGAGTATTTTGTAAAAATGCTCAACGGTCTTGGTCCTGAGCACTGCCGACTTTTCATGTGCTATGTTGATGAGGACGGCAAGCAGATACCATTGTCAGGTGCAGTAACGACACAGTATGCAGGCAAGACCTGCTATGTTTACGGTGCGTCTGCGAACCACCACAGAAACCTCTACCCTAACTATCTCATGCAGTGGACGATGATAAACTGGGCACTTGAGGGCAAAAACTACATCTACGATTTTCAGGGCATACCATTCTATAATGACGAAACAAACCCTAACTACGGCGTTTACAAGTTCAAAAAAGGCTTTAACGGCGAGGTCGTTACCTATGAGGGCGAGTTCTTCTACATCTTCAAGCCTTTCATGAAAAAGATCGTTGACCTCTGCGAAAAGATCGTTATGGGTATGCACGAGCGTAAAAGACAGAAACTTCTGAAAAACAGAAACAAGGATATGCAGTAAGCTAATAAATTAAAAGCATATATGCTTTTACCTGTTTTTTACACTAAAAACATTTTGTTTTTACTATACTGTGATATTATTTACTAAGGGGTGAAAAGGGTGCATAAAGGCGGCGTTATCAGAACATTGTTGCTTATCGCTGCGGCAAGTCTGGTGATGAGCTATGTGGTCATGTGCATTTTCTGGTTAGCAAGCGGCTGCCGATATGGTGCACGGTATTGCATAGATGTCTTTTTCAAAGCTCTTTTGCCCTGCATAATTTTCATCTGTGCCGCCGAGGTCGCAAAGCTTGTGAGGACTATCCTGCGGCTGAAAAAGCTTGACCGCATTTATACTGAACATGGCAGCTGTGACGAGTATTTTGCTCTCCTTGAAAAATATCTTCTCAAGCAGAACAAAGACAAAGGTCACGGACTTTTAAAGCTTGCCTCTATGTGCATTTACGACAGCCACTTTGACAAATGCTTTGAAACTCTAGAACGCATTGATTTCGCAAAGCTTTCCCCCACAGATCAGGACAAGTATTTTCAACTGCTCCTTTACGGAAAGCTTATGACAGGTGATATCTCTCAGGCTAACGAGATATTTCGCAGTGCAAAGCATTATTTTGAGCGTGCTGCGGCGGAAAAGGACAACTCTCGTGTGCTTTTCACGCTGGGTCTGCTGGAGTATCTCAACAAACGTTTTGACGCTGCGGAAAAATATTTTTCTCATGCACAAAAAAGCCGTGACGCTGACGATGCACTGACATTCAACTGTGAGCTTTATTCAGGATACTGCTGCCTGTCAAAAGGGGACATAGACAGTGCAAAGACCTGTGCGGAGGGTGCGGCGAAAATTGCCTGTGACGACATACAGAACGAGCGTCTGAAAAGGCTTATGACGCAGGTGGAAAAAGCATATTTGACACAAACAAAAGAAAAGTCTGCGACCTTTGCCGCAGACCAAAGGTCACAACCACAACGGAAGGAGGATATGCCTTTTCAGGCATAGAAACAAGTATGATAATAAACGCATTAAGAGGATTTTGCATGGCCCTTGCGGACAGCGTTCCGGGAGTTTCAGGCGGAACGATAGCGTTCCTGCTGGGATTTTATGACTCCTTCATAAATTCTCTCAACGACATCATGGGACGTGACAACGCAAAGCGGAAAAAGGCGTTTTTCTTCCTTATAAAGCTTGGCATAGGCTGGGTCATCGGTATGCTCCTCGCTGTAAGCGTGCTTGCAAACGTGTTTGAAAGCGGCATTTACAAGGTAAGCTCGCTGTTTCTGGGATTTATCATTCTGGCGATACCTGTAATGATAATGGAAGAAAAAGAGAGCATAAAGGGCAAATATCAGAACATCATATGGGCTGTTATCGGCGTTGCTATCGTTGTGGGCATTTCCCTTATAAATCCGTCAGGCAGCGGCACTGATGTTTCTCACATGGGCGTTGGCACGGTGATATTCGTTGTTCTCGCAGGAATGTGTGCGATATCCGCAATGGTACTGCCTGGCATTTCAGGCTCAACGATACTTCTTACATTTGGTCTTTATATGCCGGTCATCACAGGAATAAAAGAGTTCCTCCATTTGAACTTTGAGTATTTCGGACTGCTCTGCTCTCTTGGTATCGGCATTATCCTCGGCGTTTTCATTACTCTCAGGCTTATCAAAAAGGCTCTTGAGAAGTTCAGAAGTCAGACTATCTACTGCGTTATCGGCATGATGATAGGTTCGCTTTACGCCATTGTTGTTGGCCCGACTACACTGAAAGAACCTAAAGATCCTATGACTTTCGGTACATTCAGCATTGTATTTTTCATTATCGGTGCGGCTATCGTGTTCGGTATTCAGGTAGCCAAGAGCGTGTTTGACAAGAAACAGCTTGCAAAGGCTGAGAAAAAGATAGAGGAAGAATAAAAAGCGTGTGGTCAATCACAATAGCGAGTGTAATGATCACAACCAAGGTGCGATAACCACAACAAAACGAACGACTATTATAACAAAACGGGCGACCTCAGGTCGCCCCTACTTTTTGCCCCAAAAACATATCATACGACTTATATACCCGTAGCAAATTCATATTCTTGTCATTATATAAAAACTACCTCCCAGCCGACCGCCGTTTGCTGTTCATTCTTCCAAAATCAGCATTTTATACAATTCAACGCCTTGACAATTATGCAATTATACCATATAATAAAAATGTACCATATTATATTCTGCTGCCTATTCCACGATATATATGTCAGACATTGCATAATAAGCATGATAAAGTCTATGATTTCTACAAATCGTACCCACACGCTATGTAAAAAGTGTTTAAAATTTTAGGGCAAATGGCTTTTTTTGTTGCAAAAAATGTCGGCTTGTGGTATAATTATAGAGCGTGGGTAATGTATCCACAAAATTGGCAGAAAACAGCTTTTTCACTAAAACGTTTTCGCAGATACAGTAAGTAAAGGTGCTGAGCATATCGCTCGACTTGAAAGTATATAGGAGGTAAAGATTTATGGCAAATAGTGCTGTAGAAAAAACAATTTCCACAAAAGAACTCAAAGAAAAACTTCTTGATGTTCTTCACAACGATTTCCAGACAACACCTGAGGACGCATCTGACCAGCAGGTATACGAGGCTCTGTCAAAGATCGTTGTAGATATCCTCAAGGCAAAAAGAAGAAAGTTCACTGTTAAAACTCAGTCAGAGGGCAAAAAGAAAGTTTACTATCTTTCTATGGAGTTCCTTATGGGAAGAAGTCTTAAAACCTCGCTGTATAATCTTGAGATGCAGAAACAGGCTACAAATGTGCTCAAGGATCTGGGCATTTCTATAAACGGCATTTACGAGTGCGAGCCTGACGCAGGTCTTGGCAACGGCGGTCTTGGCAGACTTGCTGCCTGCTATCTTGACGCTCTTGCAGCTGACGGCTATCACGCTACAGGCTATTCTATCTGCTATGAGTACGGTATCTTCAAGCAGAAACTTGAGGACGGCTGGCAGACTGAGCTGCCTGACAACTGGCTCCCTGGCGGTTCTGTATGGCTCGTTCCTGTTCCTTCAAAGGCTGTCGAGGTCCGTTTTGACGGCGAGCTTAAAGAATACTGGGACAATCAGTATCACTGCGTAACTCACGAAAACTACACATCAGTTATGGCTGTTCCATACGATCTGTTCGTATCAGGCTACAACAGCGAGGCTGTTTCAAAGCTCAGACTTTGGAAAGCTGAAATGGCTGACTTTGATATGTCAATGTTCAATCAGGGCGACTATCAGAAGGCTCTTAGCAAGAACATTATTTCACAGGCTATCACAAAGGTGCTTTATCCTAACGACAACCATGCAGAGGGTAAGTCACTTAGACTCAGACAGCAGTATTTCCTGTGTGCAGCGTCTATCGGTGATATCGTAAATCAGCACATGAGCGTTTACGGCACACTTGACAACCTCCACGAAAAGGTAGCTATCCACATCAACGATACTCACCCAACACTTGCTATCCCAGAGCTTATGAGAGTTCTTCTTGACGACTGCGGCTATTCATGGGACAAGGCTTGGCACATCGTTACTAACACATTTGCATACACAAACCACACCGTAATGCCTGAGGCACTTGAGAAGTGGGACTGCAACCTCCTCAAGAGCGTTTGCCCTAGAATTTTCTCTATCATCATCGAGATAAACGAGCGTTACTGCAAGGATCTTTGGGAGAGATACAAGGATCAGGCTAAGGTCTCACATATGTCTATCGTTGAGGACAACAAGGTGAAAATGGCTACACTTTGCGTACACGCTTGCCACAGTGTAAACGGCGTTGCAAAAATACACTCCGAGATAATCAAGAAGGAAACATTCAAGGACGAGTATCTTGACACACCAACAAAGTTCAAGAACGTTACAAACGGTATCGCATACAGAAGATGGCTCTATCAGTCAAACGAGGGTCTTACAGATCTCCTCTGCGAGAAGATAGGCGACGGATTCCTCAAGAATGCTGCTGAGCTTTCAAAGCTTGCTGTATTCAAGGACGACAAGGACGTACTTGACAGACTTGCAAAGATCAAGCTTGACAACAAGAAGAACTTCGCAAAGTATGTAAAGAACCAGTACGGCGTTGTTCTCAACACTGATTCTATCTTCGACGTTCAGGTAAAGAGACTGCACGAATACAAGAGACAGCAACTCAACGCTTTGAACATCATTGCACAGTACAACTACCTCAAGGCTAATCCAAACGCTGATTTCGTACCAAAGACATACATCTTTGCTGCAAAGGCTGCTCCTGGATACTACATGGCAAAGCAGATAATCAAGCTTATTTGGAACATTTCCGAGGAACTCAAGAAGGACAAGAAACTTAACGAAAAGCTCAACGTTATCTTCCTTGAGGACTACAACGTATCTCTTTCTGAGATACTCATGCCTGCGGCAAACATCTCTGAGCAGATCTCACTGGCAGGTACAGAGGCATCCGGTACCGGTAACATGAAACTCATGATAAACGGTGCTATCACACTGGGTACTCTTGACGGTGCTAACGTTGAGATACACGAGCAGGTAGGCGACGATAACATCATCATCTTCGGTATGAACGTTGATGAAGTAAATGCTTGCAAGGCAGGCTACAAACCTATTGACATCTACAACTCAAACGCAGTTGTTAAGCAGGCTATCGACACACTTCAGTACGGCATCAACGGTCAGCAGTTCAACGAGATCGCTGACAGCCTGAAGAACTCTGACCCATACATGGCTCTCAAGGACTTCGATTCCTATCAGAAGGCTCAGGCTTACGCATCTGAGTGCTACAAGGATCAGACAAAGTGGCAGAAGATGAGCCTTGCAAACATTGCAGGTGCAGGTATCTTCTCCGCAGACCGTTCTGTTGAGGACTACGCTAGAGATATCTGGGGTCTTTCTAAGTAATCTATTTATACAAAAATTAACGGACAGTCGTTTATGTGACTGTCCGTTTTTTTGTACATATACGCAATTCATGAAACGATAAATTTGTAAGACCACAAGATGAGCGAAAGGAACGGGACGCCCATTTCTGTGAAACAGAAATTGCGTCGCTCCCCTACAATTCTGAAATCACAGAACATCTTTGCACAAAAAAAGGACGGCTTTTACACCGTCCTTTGATTTTTATTTTAGTCCTCGTCAGCAAGTGCAAAATCTATCTTACCCGAATTTACATTGGCGTTTATCACCTTTACTCGAACAGGGTCGCCGACACGGTATTCAACGCCGTTGGTGAGGTTTTTCAGGCTCACCATATCGTCGCAGACATACTCGCCGTCAGGCATATTGTCGGTATGGAGAAGTCCTTCGCAGGTGTTCGGCAAGGCGATGAAAAGTCCGAACTCGACGGCTGACACCACAGTTCCGTCAAACTCCTCGCCGATATGAGCGTTCATGTACTCTGCCTTGTAGCAGTCCTCACAGCTGCGTTCAACTTGCATTGCAGTAAGCTCAGTCTTTGTGGACTGGTCAGCGGAGGCGTAAACGAACTTATTGAACATTGTGGCACACTCCTCAGAGGTCTTTCCGCTAAGGAACGCTGACATTATCCTATGGATAGTCAGGTCAGGATAACGTCTGATAGGCGAGGTGAAGTGGGCGTAATCCTCCAGTGCAAGTCCAAAATGGCCCACAGGCTCGGTGGAATATCTTGCCTTTGACATACTTCTCAGGACGATATTGTTCATGATAAGGTCGATATCAGTGCCCTTTGCGGCTTTTAGTATCTCAGACATATCCGCAGGTGCTGCCTTTTCTCCAAGCTTATACTGGACGTTGAGCTTGACAAGTGCCTCTCTCAGGGATTCAAGCTTTTCGTCTGAAGGCTCTTCATGTATACGGTAGACGAATGGCAGGTTATTATCCATGCCAAATCTTGCGGCACACTCATTTGCCACCAACATTAAGTCCTCTATTATCTCTTCACTTCTTCCACGAGTACGCTGCTCAACGCCAACGCAGATATCCTCGTCATTGATGATGAGCTTGCTTTCAGAAGTTTCAAGCTCAGGACAGCCACGGTTCTTTTTGTTTTTATACAAAATATCCGCAAGCTCTTTTATCAGCGGCAGCTGGTCTGATACCTCGGCGTACTTTTCTTTAAGCTCATGGTCGTCACTGCCTGCCAAAAGTGAATTTATCTCAGAATACACGCCCTTTACACGGGAGCGGATAACGGTTTTTGCAAACTTATACTCGGTGATGTTGCCCTGCTTGTCAAGCTCGCAAAGACAGGAAAACGCCAATCTGTCCTCCTGCGGATTGAGGGAGCAGATACCGTTTGAAAGCTCTTTCGGGAGCATTGGTATAACACGGTTTGCGTAATAGACGCTTGTGCCACGCTTGAAAGCCTCGTTATCAAGCTGTGACTTAGGCTGAACATAATGGGAAACGTCAGCGATATGAACGCCAAGCAGGTAGCCGGTTTTGGTACGCTCTACGGAAATTGCGTCGTCGATATCCTTTGTGTCTGCACCGTCAATGGTGAAGATAGGCTTGTCACGGAGGTCAAGGCGGTTCGGTATCTCCTCTTTTATCCTTGAATAATCGGACACTTCCCTAGCCTCAAAGATGACCTCGCTTGGGAAAACAGGGGTCAGACCGTTGACCTCAAGAACGCTCATTGCACAGGCTGAGGCTTTCATTGAGCTGCCGTATGTGGAAACTATCTCGCAGACGTGCTCGGAATGTCTTGTGCCACGCTTTGTGACCTGAGCCACCACCTTATCGCCCTCATGTAGCTCAAGCCTCATAGGGTTTTCAAAGGTCATTGCATATTTTGACAACATATCAGGAACTATTTTCAGCACTCCGAACTCGCTCACAAGCTCGCCCGTAAACTTGGCAAAATTCTCCTCAACGATGCTCATGACCTCGCCCTCTGTGCACGCACCCTCGCCCTTGAAAGTTCTCACAAGGACGATATCGTGAGGCATTGCACCCTTTAGATACTTGCCCACAACGAAAATTTCCTCGTCAGTGGCAAGATTTTTCACAAAGCCGTAGGTCTTATTGAGCCTTACCACCTCACACTTGACGAATTTCTTAGGGTCAACAAGCCTTATGCCGAATTTATCTTCCATTATCTCGCCGTTTTTCTTCATCTTGTCAACGGCTTTTGTAAACTTCTCGAACTCAAAGCCCTTTCCTCTGCATGATCTCAGCAGTTCTTTAAAGGTCAAAGGCTTTTTGCCCGCTTTTTTCAGTTTCGAGTATATTATTTTTCTGTAATCCAGTTTCATAAATTTCCTTTCTTTTTACATTTACTTTACTTTCTGCAAAGAAAAAGCCCTGCACGGAGCAGGGCGGGTAATTATTTCTTGATCTGATAAATAATATTTACAGCAAGAGTTATCACGAATATCAGTATCGCACTTATCCTTGTCAGTCTGTTAAGCTTAGCGTCCTTGGTGTTTGAACCGTTCTTTCCATAGAAAGAATCGTTATATCCACCGCCGATAGCAGATGTAAGACCCTGCTCTTTGGTGTCCTGTGCAAGAACTACAAGTATGATAACGAGGCTGGCTACGATCAGCAGTGCACCTGCAACGATCTCAATTACACTCATTTTTGATCCTCCAAAACATAATTATACATTTTAGTTTATTATAGCACATCTTTTAAAAGATTGCAAGGGGTTTTCAGAAATTTTTTCAGCTCTTTTTCTTCTTGTCTGTGCTTTCAGCCTTTGAGGTGGTATCTTTCTGCTCTTCCACCTGCTGGATAACGGTGACATTTGTGACGTCAAGACGCTTTTTCAGGAACTCTGTGACAGTTTCAAGCTGGCTGTCGGTAAGTGCTTTGTTCTCATAGAGCACAACGGTTATGCCGTTGACAGTGGTCGGAGAACCTATGGCATGGCTGTTCATGTGACCGCCTGCCGCACCTGTTATGTTCGGATAGACGATAGCAAGCTCTTCGGTGATATCGCTCATGTCGATATCATAGCTTTGATAGCTGTCAAGCTGTGCTTTCAGGCTTTCGTTCTCGGCTTTAAGGTCGTCGTTTTCCTTCTGTGCAAGCACCTGTGCAACCTTGTTCTGTGTTTCCTCATCGTCGGCGTTCTTTTCAAGCATTTTTTCAACGTCATCGGCTGTGACGCCGCTTTCTACCTCGGTCTGGGTTATCACAAGCTTATAGTCACCAAGTCCGAAATCTTTAAGTTCGCTTTGAAGTGCCTTTGTATCGCTGCTGCTTATTTTCTTGCCAAGAAGTGCTACTTCTATCATGCGGTTATCGGTGTCGATAGTTTTTTGGACTATCTGAGTGCCCTCAAAATCGAACTTATCGGAGATAAACTTCTCGGCACTGCTGTTATCCATAGACTTGTTTACGATATCATATCCAAGATAAATACTCGGCAGCATTGTGATAACTGCAATAATGGCGATATTGCGGTGTATCTTTTTGAGAGCCTTTGGGGAGATATCGTTGCCGTGAGGAAGTCTTAAAATTTTCAGAACAACGATAGCTGCAAGGCAGATAAAAAAGCTGTTTATGAAAAAGAGATACAATGCTCCGCCGAAATAGTCAAGGCGGTGTCTTGCCAGTCCATAGCCTGCGGTACAAAGAGGCGGCATAAGGGCTGTTGCGATAGCCACGCCTGGGATAACGTTGCTTTTCTCCTTACGGGTCTGACCTATTATGCCGGCAAGTCCGCCGAAAAGGGCGATAAGAACGTCCCAAGCCGTAGGGGTGGTTCGGGCAAGAAGTTCGGAGGAGGCTGTGGTGATAGGTGAGATGGTAAAGTAAATCGTCGAAGTGATAAGGCAAATGACCACCTGAATACCAAGCCTTATGGCTGCACCCTTTGAAAGGGTCAGGTCATTTGTGGCGATTCCATAGCCTATGGCTGTGATGCCGCCCATAAGAGGCGAGATAAGCATTGCACCGATAATAACGGCGGTGGAGTTCATGTTAAGACCTATGGAGGCTATGAGTATGGCAAGCATGAGGATACACATATTCGTGCCCTGAAGTTTCGCACCTGATATTATGGTGTTATGTATCTCCTCAGGATCAGCCACATCCCAACGCAAGCTGAACATATTTCTAAGCCCTTGTATAAATCTGCCTTCCTGTAATTTCAAATCTCAGACCTCCCTGCTTATTCCACCGCACCCCATGCGATGTTCTGTAGACGTCTTATGGAATCGGTAGTGCCTGCTCCTGCCTGCTGGATAAAATAGAGTATGCAAAGCTGCTCCTTAGGGTCAAGACTGAAATAGCAGCCCATCCAGCCGTCCCAGCCGAAAGAGCCTTCCGACTGTATAAGACCTGCTGCGGCAGGGTCTTCAAGGATACGCATGAAGTTGCCGTAGCCGTGACCCTTTGTGCTGTCCCAGTTAAGGGTCTTACGCTGTTCAGTGGTCAGACCGTTTCGTGCCATGAACTCGACAGTATTTCTGCCAAGTATTCTCACGCCGTTAAGCTCGCCCTTGTTCATAAGCATTTTGGCAAACTTTGCATAGTCCTCTACAGTGGAAACAAGACCTGCTCCGCCCGACTCGAATGCAGGCGGCACGGTATAGTCAGTAAGGCAAAGGTGGAAATGAGTGAAAGGTTCGTTTCCACCGTCCTTATACTCATAACACTGGGCAAGGCGGCTGTATTTTTCCGCTGGGATATAAAAGCCTGTATCGTTCATGCCAAGAGGTTCAAAGATCTCTTTTCTAAGAAAATCTCCGAACTTCATGCCTGAAACTACCTCGATAACAGCACCCATGATATCAGCAGACGCACCGTACATCCACTTTTCTCCAGGGGTGAACATAAGAGGACACTTGCCCATTTCTTTGGCAAAGCTTACGGTATCAAGGAGCTTTTCGCCTTTGAGATACTTTTCAGACTGGTCGCCCCAAAGAGCACCCATTTTCTGACCTGCGGGAGTGCCGTCAGGATATGGGATACCCGAAGTCATGGTGAGAAGGTCTCCGATAGTGATGTCCCTGTCAGCAGGACGTTCGCCGTTCTCGTCGAGAACGACAGGGTCGGAAAACTCAGGGATAAACCACTTGAGCAGGTGACGAGTGTCGAGCAAGCCACGCTCAATGAGGATCATGGCAGCGGCAGCGGTAATAGGTTTTGACATAGAGAAGAGCCTAAAAATGCCGTCAGTTTTCATGGGGATATTTTTTTCCTTGTCAGCGAGCCCGAAACTTTTGAGATAAACGGTTTCGCCTTTGTGGATAACGCTGAGGACTGAGCCTGCGAAAACGCCGTTGGTGATTTCCTTTTGAGCAACAGCATCGAGATATTTAAAATTTTCGTACATAATAGACCTCCGTGTGGATAGAACCTTTTTATCTATGATATAAGATTATAGCACAAAATTTGAGAAAAAGCAACAAGGGGGAGTAGGGAATGAGGAGTGAGGAATGGGCATAGCTGACCAAAGTTGTGCACAAGCAAAAAGTAAAAGTCAGCACCGAGCGTAGCGATTTTGCGGCATGACAAACTCTCCCGAATAATCTGTAGGGGCGAACAGCGTTCCCCCGTGCTCAAAACTTGTACAAATTCAGAATTGTATGGGCTTGGCTCAATTTCGGTTTCACCGAAATGCGACAGCCAGTTCGGTGAAACAACCTACAAGTGTGATTGGAGAATTTTTTGCTGCCGAACCGTGTTGTTGCCGTGGGCTTGTTTCTTTGACAGGCGAACGGTGTTCGCCCATACCGCCCCTACCATAAATACAAAATCATTTTCATTTAGTTACCACCCCACTATGGTTTTAATGTACAATAATCCCCTGGCACTTTTGTGCGAATTGGCGGTGGAAAATCTCTTTACTTTTATGTCACAATATGCTAAAATAATAACATATATGTTTGTAAATACTTTTGAGCTTTTAAGTTTTTTAGCTTTCAAGCTTTTAATTGCGAAAGGAAGTTTTTGTATGCCTATAACCGAGTTACTGGAGCGTAACGCAAGAGAGTTTGGAAACGATGTTGCTCTGGTGGAGGTCAACCCTGAAATAAGAGAAACCAGACGTGTGACTTGGAAGGAGTATGAGCTTATCGAGCCTAACCCTGTCTGTCATTATCGCCGTGAGATAACTTGGAGCGTGTTCAACGAAAAGGCCAACCGCTTTGCTAACCTGCTTTTGTCCCGTGGGGTCAAAAAAGGTGATAAGGTGGGCATCCTGCTCATGAACTGCCTTGAGTGGCTGCCGATATATTTCGGTATCCTTAAAACAGGTGCTCTTGCTGTGCCGCTGAATTTCAGATACACTCCAGAGGAGATAAAATACTGCCTCGACCTTGCTGAGGTGGATATACTCGTGTTCGGTCCTGAGTTTATCGGCAGAGTTGAAGAGATCGCTGATGAGATAAGCAAAAACAGACTGCTTTTCTACGTTGGCGAAAACTGCCCGTCTTTTGCTGAGCATTATGACAGGCTGACTGCAAACTGTGCAAGCACCACACCGTATATTGAGCTTTGCGATACTGACGATGCAGCTATCTATTTCTCATCCGGTACAACAGGCTTTCCAAAAGCTATTTTACATAACCACGAAAGCCTTATGCACGCCGCAAGAGTTGAACAGAACCACCACGGTCAGACTAAGGATGACGTTTTCCTTTGTATACCTCCCCTTTATCACACAGGTGCGAAAATGCACTGGTTCGGCAGCCTTATCTCAGGCGGCAAAGCTGTGCTGCTCAAGGGCGTAAAACCTGAGTTTATCCTTGATACAGTTTCGAGAGAAAAGTGCACTATCGTTTGGCTGCTGGTGCCATGGGCTCAGGATATACTTGACGCTATTGACAGCGGCGAGGTGACTCTTTCAAAGTATGAGCTTTCACAGTGGCGTCTTATGCATATCGGTGCACAGCCTGTTCCGCCGTCACTTATTGCACGTTGGAAAAAGGTTTTCCCGAACCACAAGTATGATACAAACTACGGTCTGAGCGAGTCTATCGGCCCTGGCTGCGTTCATCTTGGACTGGATAATATCCACAAGGTGGGTGCTATCGGCAAGGCCGGCTTTGGCTGGGAGGTCAAGATAGTTGACGACAAGGGAAACACTGTAAAGCAGGGAGAAGTTGGCGAGCTTTGCGTAAAAGGTCCTGGCGTTATGACCTGCTACTACAGAGATCCTAAGGCGACGGCTGAGACCCTCAAGGACGGCTGGCTCTTCACCGGAGATATGGCTCAGGAGGACGAGGACGGATTTATTTATCTTGTTGACCGCAAAAAGGACGTTATTATAAGTGGTGGAGAAAATCTTTACCCTGTACAGATAGAAGACTTTTTGAGAAGTCACGACGCTATCAGGGACGTGGCAGTAATTGGTCTGCCTGACCAGCGTTTAGGCGAGATAGCTGCGGCGATAATCGAGCTTAAACCTGACCATCCATGCACAGAGGAAGAGATAATGGAATTTTGTCAGAAGTTGCCTAGATACAAGCGTCCGCACAAGATAATCTTTGCAGACATACCAAGAAATCCAACAGGCAAGATAGAGAAACCAAAGCTCAGGAAGATATACTGCGGAGAGAGCCTTGTGGCAAAGCAGAATCACGGATAAAAAGTAAAGAGGGGTAACGAAAATGGGTCGAGAAGTAGTATTTGCCAACATACGAAAAAGAATGATAGCAATGATAGTTGGCGGTGTGATACTCACGCTAATGGGTGGATTTATCTCATTTGCGGCGGTAGTAGCCGGTGAATACAGCGTATTGATACTTGGACTTTTTGCACTTACGCCTGGTGTTATATTTCTTATATTTGGTACGTCACGGAGGACGCACCCTGAAAAGAGCGGCATATTCAAAGCCAATCCCGACCTTTTACAGCAGGCTGACGAGCTTTACGCCAACATACAATATCAGGACGATTATATTATCGTATCAGACAGGGTGCTTGCCAACAAGAAAGTGCCATTTCAGATGTGCTGGCGAGAGGAAGCCTACGGCATTTACCAGCACACAGCGAGTATGAATTTCATCAGCTACACCAACGAGATAATCGTCTGCACGAAACACAAGAAGAATGTACTGCGTTTTAACGTATATGCCAAGGGCAAGGACACCGTCCTGGGGCTAATGCAGCTGCTTTCACAATGCTGTCCGAATGCAAGGGTAGGTTACACGGCGGAGACGCTTGAATACGTCAAAGAGATGCAGAGGCGTGCTCAGCAATAGATAATGGACAAGCCCTTTGTGCTTAAATTTGCACAAAGGGCTTGACTTTTTTTGTGATTACTTGTATAATAGTATAGTTGACACAAGGAGATGTACCCAAGTGGCTGAAGGGTCCGCACTCGAAATGCGGTAGTACGGCAAAACCGTAGCGAGAGTTCAAATCTCTCCATCTCCGCCAGTCACACACAAACCACCGTAAATACGGTGGTTTTCTTTTTTGTACACGATTTTTACACGATTATTCTTATATACTAAAACAAAATCAGCCGCCGCAGATCACTCCGAGACGGCTGTTTCACTATCCAAAATTAATAATAATTTACCACACAATGTCATATAACAAAATATCACAAGCAATAATTGCCAGTTCCAATTGCATCTCCGCAACTCAAAGCAACTAAATATTATGCTCAAATACCATTGACTTTGATGATTATTGATGATATAATGAACACATACTATCAAAAAGTACTCTAAATTGATAATATGGATATATTAAATTGATGTATTTCATCAAAAACAACATCTTTTGACGAATATAGATCGTGTTTTAGATAATAATATTAGAAATAATGGAGGTGTGATAATGAAAAACTACTCATTATACAAATTATTTCACATAGATCAAAATGAATATAAAGAAGAATATGACAAACGATTTAATTCTGAAAAAACAGTTAAGCTGAAAATAAAAATTTGTGGTAATCAAGCGTTTTTTTGTCCTACTGATGATCTGTATAAGAAAATTATATCAATAGAAAGGAATGATAAAAAAATCAATCAACTATGTACAATACTGCCTCAACAAGCTATAAATCAATTTGCAATGCGTTGCCTTATCGACGAAATAATTCTATCAAATAACATAGAGGGCGTCCATAGTACACGAAAAGAAGTTTCTGAGATATTGATGGATCTTTCAAAAGAAAATAAACATAAACGCTTTAACGGATTGGTAAAAAAATATGCTCTCCTTATGAGCAATGAGAATATTCCCATAAATACTTGCCAAGATATTCGTAAAATATATGATGATATTTTCTACGAAGAAATTAAAGAAAGCGATCCAAAATCGCTTCCTGATGGTGATGTATTCAGAAAAGATGGCGTTAGTGTTTATTCATCTACCGGAAAAGAAATCCATAAAGGTATGTTGCCGGAAGCTAAAATAATATCAGAAATGAACGAAGCAATCAACATTTTGCTGGATAAAAATATCGATTTTCTTATTCGGGTCTCGATATTTCACTACTTTTTTGGATATATACACCCATTCTATGATGGAAATGGCCGTACAAGCAGATTCATAAGCAGTTATCTTCTTTCCCATGAATTAAACCATATAATTGGATATCGTATATCATACACGATAAAAGAAAAAATCAAAGATTATTACGAAGCTTTTAAAATATGTAATCACCCAAATAACAAAGCCGATCTAACACCATTTGTAGAAATGTTCTTAAACATTATCGATATTTCTACTGAACAACTTAAACAAGCACTTGAAAAACGAGTAAATTTACTTGACCATTACAGAAACATAATTGATAAACTTCCATATGGCGACAACGAAAAATATACCGATATTTATTATCTGCTGATTCAAGCTGCTCTTTTTGCCGACTCGGGCATTTCCACACAAGACCTACTATCAATGACAAATTTATCAAGAAATACTATTAATTCACGATTAGAAAAAATACCCTCCGAACTGTTGCAAAAGAAAAAAGATGGTACTATTAATTATTATTCATTAAATTTAACAGAAGCCGACAAATATGTTGAAGAACATTCATAACAATATTTGTATAATAACAAAAACAGCCGCCTCAGACCCATAAAAGTCCGAGACGGCTGTTTTACTACCTACTTTATCTTCTTTGTAATCTCATCGCCAAGCCGTTTGATGAAGTTCACGCCTGCAATGCCATTCTCACTGTATCCCCACTTTTTCAGCAAAGCATTCACGGCTTTGGCTGTGCCTGTACCATATGTGCCGTTCTTGTCTATACCTACGTTGTGGAGTTTGACCGCCTTTGCAATAAGCAGCAGCTCCTTGAGTGCAAGCACACCGTTTGTTTTGTTGCCCTGCTTGTAGCCTGCCTTGTCAAGCACTTTCGCTCTTATCTTGCTCTGGTTCTTTGGCCTCAGGAAACCTGCAATGTGGTCATAAGTATGCTTGACCTTAGTGCAGGCTTTTCCGCTCCAGTTTTGGTCATACGAATAAAAATAACTCGTGTTGCCCTCTCCAGTGCAGATTGCTATGTGACCCCAGCCGCCATTCAACGTGCCTGACCATATCGCTACATCACCCTTTTTCGGCACTAAACTTGGTGTGTTCTTTACCTTTGTGAAATTTGCTTTCAGCCAAGTGTTCTTATCGAACAAATCCCAAAAATGGTGTGCGTCATACCAGAAATTCTTGATACCTGATCCGAAGACCTCGTTGAAATATGCCGTTGCAAGGTCTACACACTGTTTGCCTGCTGCACCGTCATAGTTAACAGCTACACCATTGTGCTTTTTGATAAACTCATCATATGTCATTTTCTATTCCTCGCTTTCGTTTGTATCCACTTTGTTTTCAACTGTGATTTTAAGCTTGTGTACTATCTTCACCAAGAATGACGGCAATGGTATACCTATCACCGCAAGATTTTCCAAGATAGAAATACACTCGTTGATGATAAACCATATCGTCACGATAAGACCGAAGTAAAAGCTGACGTTTACCTCAATGCCTATCTGTGAAAGTCCTGAGATAAAGAGCCAATCAAGCACGCCTGACACCGCCACCACGAATATGTAGCCGACCTTTTTGAAAAGCCCTTTAAGACCGACACGGCTTGACAACTCGCCCCTGTTCCATGCTTTCCACATTCCTGTGATATAATCAATGATCATCACAAGTACCAGAATGACTATAGGTATCGCCATAACACGGAAATATGCTGACAGCCCTGCGGCTATTGCTGATATGATTATTTTTGTTGTGTTTTCTTTCATTTCTGTTTCTCCCTTTCATACTTCTCCCTTGTGATTTCCTCGTACTCCTCCGCAGTTATCCACCTACCAACGGCAGCGTGTACCATAGCAGCCGACCACAAACGGCTGTCATAGTATCTCTTGACCTTTGCATAGTTTTTACTCATCGCCGCTCACCTCCAACTCAACACCGTTCAGCATAGCCAGAAAATCAACGTTTGCCTTTATCCTGTCTATCTCAGTGACCTTGGGCTTGCGGAAATTGTCTTCCGTCAGCCCCATGCTCTCAACCATAGATTTTTCTAATTCCGTCATGTTGTACCTCCTACCTCTGACAGTTTCACGATATACTCTTCTTCTGACGGCACTGGTATCCGATAACTGTCACCATTGCCGTTTTTAAAAATCACTGAACCGCCTGCTTCGACTTCGATGTTTCGCAGGAAATCATCGGGGATCAGGGTTGAAATGTCGGTTACGATAGGGGTTGCTAGTTCGTAGTATAGGATAACACCCCGCATTGCCTGTTTGAATGTGGCGGCATCGGTGTAGGCGGTGTCTAACACTGTGACCCTCGCAACACCCTGGTGTTGACCGATTGATTTATCTACTCGGAAGAAATCGTTTCCATCAGCCACATACGCACACCTAGTTGTGTATTTTTTACAAAGAACATTTGCCAACTGCGTATTCGCTGGAATAGCTTTTATGGATTGAATTGGTGCACTAAACCACTGATTATCACCCCAACCGAACGGCAGATTACCATATATCCAATTCAACGTTCCCAAATCCACACTACCTACGCACTGATGATACTGTTTATTTTCATAATCAACGTAGTTCTTAGCAGTTCCTGCACTCCAGCCATATCCAGGCAGTGCCCTAATGGATTCTGGGATTGGATATGTGTTGCTGTGATATGGGGCGTAAGCGATTTGAGCGTCACTCTCCGAAATTATTATTTTACACTCAGCTAGTCGTTTAACAACGTCAGTTGATGTAGAATGAGCACCTGTTACACCAACATAAAGATACCCATTCTCGCCAGTTGTATAGGTAGCCGCACCCGTGGTCTGTCTAAAATCCAAATACCCAGTAGCATTGACCTGCTTTTTCACATTCAGTAGCAAAATTATAGCTGACTCTTTTAATGCTTTAAATCCTATTGTATATGTGGTTTTAGGCTTTAATTTTATAGATTTCGCCCAATAGCCCTCTGTCAAATATTCATAGTCATCACTACCAACTTTTAGCATATTGGTGCCATAGTATAGGTTTGCTCCCTGCTCCACGACCTCTGTCACCCCAGCACTAACTATTTCGCCATCAATGACCTCAGAATGACCACCTATTGACTTCACGCTCATCAGCTTTGCCCCTGTAGGAACTGTTTTCTGATACGCTGTTTCGCTGTCGGTTTCAAACCTATGTGTGATACCCTGACCCATATCATAGAGTGCGTCCACCCTGCGTTGCAGTTCCTCGTCCGTCAGCTTTACACGTCCTATCTCAGCCGTGTTCTCAGCGATTTTCCCGACAGCGGTAGTGTAGTCCTCAGGCAGGCTGTCAGCTATGGATTGTGCTGTCTGTGCAGCAGCTTCAGCGGCTGTTCTATCCTCAGCAACCTTAGCGGCATGGTCTGCCACCGCCTGCCTGTCCGCCACAGCACTGTCAGCTGCTGTCTTGGCAGTCTCTGCGTAGCCTGCTGTAGCGGTCTTGTCGGCTGTGGTCTGCTGTGCTGCTGCCGCTGCTATGTCTGCGGATATCTTTGCGTTGTTCTGTGCAGCGACCGCCTGCTGACGTGCAGTATCTGCACCCTGCATGGCGGTTTCTGCCTGCGTAGCGGACGTCTCTGCCACCGTCTGTGCAGTTTCGGCACGGCTTGCCGCCTGCGTTGCCGTATCGGCTGATACTCCTGCGTTTGTGGCAGATTTAGCGGCGTTATCTGCCGCTGTAGTCGCCGTTTCTGCGGCGGTGACAGCTGTCTGAACGTCGGCTGTGATACGGCCTCCCAGTGCCGTCATTCTATCCAGTGCATCAGCTGCCACACTTGGTGACGGTATCGGTGCAACGCCGTCCGACAGTGCCTGACCTATCCGCATGCTGAAAATCTTGGACTTCTTCACCAGCGTGTAGCTGCCGTTGTCATACTTGCGTGCTGATATCTGACAGCTGACTGTCTGTGCCGCTCTGAGTATATCCGCAGTAGGCGTCCATGTACCACCTGAGATATCCACGTCATAGACCACGCCGTCGCCATAGTCTATCGTCAGCACATAGCGGTCTGCTCCGTCTACTGTCAGACCCTCGACCGTCACAGGACGCGCGTTCGTTTCACCGACGTAGCCTAGCAGGGCTGCTGACAGCTGAACATCATAGCTGTCGGTTAGAACTATCTTCATCTTATCACTCCTATCCTATGGTCAGTATCGGACGTATGCCGATATTTGACGTGCTATCTGCTGCTATACGTCCACACTCACCATCTGCGTCCACATAGCAGAATTCTTTTGCGGACGCTACTGCGGACAGCCAGTAATGTTGCCTCTGCTTTGTGATGTACTCAGGGGCTAATCTGAACAGTGGCAGCTGACGGTTTCCGCTGCCTATGTCATACGGACTTGAGCTCCATATCGAGCAGCCGAACAGCTCGATTTCTGTCGGCAAGGTGAGGTATTCATCGAGCCACTCAAAACCAGCACTTGCACCAGACTGGACGGCGTTGCTTATGCTGACGTGGCGTGCCAGCAAGTGACTTCCGAATTTTTCGGAAAAATGCGTTTTCAACGCAGGGACGATGTCTGTGTGGAAGAACGACGACTTATAACCGCCCGATGTTGACGCCGTCAAATTCATAGGCGTTTTGAAAAGGATATCGTCAGGTATCATGACGATATGCGGCTTGTCGAAAAGCGTTGCACCTGTCGCCAGATAGGTGTTAATGCCTGCGACACGCAAATTCGTTGAGTACTCGACCGATGTTGTGACTATCGACGTAGCACCATCGCTTGCCGTGTTCTCTTTTGGCACGGATATCACGCCTGATATCGAGAAATAGTCACCGACGAAGATGTCAGAAAAATCACCGTTCCCCACCATTTCACACAGTTTTGACAGGCTGTACTTAGCGGACAAGTCTGCACCTCTAAAGATACTGTTGTGACTGATAGCGTGTGCTGTGATAACCTGTGACAGGTCTATGTTGTTGACAGCTGCCTCGACTGCGTTCAGTGCGTCCACGAACGCCTGACGGACGTCACGACCGTAGTATGCTGATTTAACGGCTGCTATCGCCGTGCTTATATCTAGCTTTGAATTTGACATTACATAACCTCCTCATCATGTTGTTTTCTGGAAATTTTTCGCATAAATCGTGCCAGTGTTGCCTTCGATATAGACCGTTCTCTTCTGATTTTCTTCGTCATATACAGATATCGAACGATTGTTTGTGTCAAGGAAAAATGATGTTTTGTTACCCCCGTATGTACGAATATCGCCTGAGTTGCTATCGATACTTACTTTCAGTTCACTGTTCCAGTAGAAAAATATTCCACCTGCCTGACAAGCTATATGTCCACCGATTGTACTATTTTTCAACACCCACTGTAGCGGCGACAACTCCAGCGTCCACTCCTTGTATGACAGCTTTATCACGCTGCTATCCTGCTTGCTGGTTTCTATGTTAATACTTCCGCCTAACATTGTCAGGGCTTTTGCGACAACTCGTCCGCTTTCGTTCACTGAAAAAGTTCCTGAGCCGTTGTTGATTTTCAGTCCTGTCAGGGTCAGGGCGGTTATAAAACTAGCCACCAAATTTCCATCGATAGTCCATGCATTTTTGTATGGACCGTCTTTCGCAGAGCCACCGTCTGATGATTTCCAAAAACCTATACCATTTTTATTTATCTGAATACACGCCTTGCAGGTATCGATATTCTCAGTATCCATAACAAGAATCCGCTCAGGTTTTTCTGACGGGTCAAGTATAACGTGTCCACCCTCTGCACCCGTAATCAGTTTTGTGGCATTCTCTATCTTACTGTCTATGACCTGTCTGTTTCTGAATTCCGAAGAGTCGATAGCAGTTTGTAAATTCTGAGTTTTCGCCGTCATAAATCCCGTTATCGTTTCAAATTTGTCTCCGATCGTCAACTCGGATTCCTGAGGACTGTCAAGATCAACTGTGATACCAACGATTCTCAAGTCCTCATCAATGCCCATGAGAGGATTGACCACACGATACCAGCACCCCAGCTCAAACTGCTCAAATCCCATATCGATGCGTGAAAGGTCAAGTGCGGTTATCTTGTACTGCGTTTTTGCTTTGTTTGCAGTTTTCAGGTACTCCTTACCTTTGCTAAGAAGATTGCTTGCGATTGTCACATCGTCCCATATCTGAGTGCCGCTTATAACGCCGTATTTTGCCACAAGGTCACTATCTTCTATGTAGTCACTGCCGCCATTCACCGTGCCTATAGTCAGCCTTTTTTCACTGTCTGACAGTTTAGCACCAAGAGGATACAGACGTGTTATGACTGCTGTTTCGTCAACTTCACGACTTATGGATCTAAGATTGACTGCAAGCTCTATCCTCATATCTGTACCATGTCCGATATGGTCAAGGTAGTCAAGATAGATCTTGCCGTCTTTATCACGAAGTTGTATCTCACCGCCGAATTTTCCTATAAGCTTGTCGGCAATAATGTCCATTGTTTTGTCCCAATTCGCAGTATATGTGTAGTTGTTGCTTGCTGTCACAGCGACCTGTCCTAGCTCTATACGTTTATCTGCACCTACCTGAGAATTGTGTTTTGAAAGAAATGACGAAAGCACTGTTGATATGCCAACCATTTTGTATTCAACATATGGCTGCACACTGTCATAAAGCCAGCCTAAACGCCCTTCGCAGGTGACTTTGCGGCATATCAATCCGCTATCGTCCATGCTGTCAGGACACTTGAGCACACGTCCGATAAAAATGTTTTTGCGTGTGCTCTCGTCATGAACCTTAACGGTCGTTGTCAGTGGTTTTAGCAGCTTGTATCCAGCGTTGTTAGGATATATCGTAAAGCTGAAACTATCAACTGCATTGATAGCCTTCACCACCTTTCCGCTTGTTATGCGGTCAATACCGTCGCTGTGTATAACGGTGTTTTCAGTGCCGTTTGTGATCGTTACGGTAAACATTATAGACACTCCTCTCTCAATTTAAACGTCAGAGTACCCCAGCCCAGCACCTTGACTATATTGTCACCTGGTTGCAGAACAAAGTTAGCGTTGAACCAGTCATCTGAATCATGATAAAAGTACGTTGGATAATGTGCAACGCCATTGACCAACAGACTGACTAGTCCCGGATAATGGCGGTATCCTCCATATGACACACGAGGCGTTATGGGATAATCTGCATAGTTAAAAATGTGGATCTCTGTATACTCGCTATACTGTGCAGGCGGTTTCGCTGTGACGGCTATGGTATCAGCATTTAAGCAGTCCTTTTCAAAGCTGAACGTATCCCATGCACTGTCGCTCCAGTCCCCTGACAGGAGAAATGGGTGAGCTTTAAATGTCAACGAAAGCAACGCCGTCCTCCGTGATGTTATTTCAAACTCAGCAGCTACCAGTGTAGCCTGCTGAACGTAGCAGTCCATGCCTGATATATAAAGGTCCTGACCATGATAACCCTTGAGCCAATCTAGTACAGCTACCTTTTTAAAAAGCATATCCTTTTCACAAGTCCCTGAGATATTGAACTTGATAGTGACTTCACGAGGCTCATAAGTGGCGTGACCGTTCATATAAGAGAAATCATAGTAGCCATTCATAAAAGGCACTGTAGTCTCAATGCGTTTCTGCTCAGGCTGAGGCATATCGATTCCGTCAGATGCCACAGTTATATCGAACTCGGTTGACTTTTTGTTGCCGTATGCTATGTATATCCTATCAGACACTTGCAAGCCTCCTTTCGCTGCTCGTGACCCTCTCGCCTAGCTTTCCGTCCACCTTTGAAGTGAGCTTGTCGCCGTCAAGGTAAATGTCACCACGCTGTGTAAGCTGTGGGAAGTAGGTTTCCAGAAGGGTGATGATCTTGTTCAGTGTATCATTGCCACTGTTGTTCACGCTCTTTTCAGGAAGTGCCGAAAAGCTTGGCGGTATGATATCCGTATCCATAAGCGGTTGCAGTGACCTGCTGAACTGCATCGTGATAGTGTCCTCGTTGTCAGCTATGCCCTTTGCGAACAAGTCCATCATGTCCGGTGCAAAAGTGTGGAAGTTTGAAAGCGGTCCTTTGTCAGGTTCAGAAAAGCCGAGAAAGTCCTTAACACTTGAAGCTACGTCACATACAGTATCTTTGAGACTTTGCCATTTTTCTTTTATACCGTCTATAAAAGCCTGAATCATATCAGAACCCCATGTCTTGAACTCGTTCCACTTGCGTGAAAACCAGTCTGTAAGGTCAAGAAGAAGGTCTGATAATGCGTCAGACAATGGTGCAAAGTAGCTCACCATACCTTGTGCGATTCCCTTGATAAGTTCTACAGCTATAAGGATACCGTCAGCAAGGATATCAGGAAGATTTTTTAATAACTCCATTGTCAATGTGCCGATTATCTCAAGTGCAGATCTAGCCAGTTTTGCAGCAGTATCACTGTCTGATAGTGTCATTGCAAGTGCGTCGATTATTTCCACAGCTCCGTCCACAACAAGATCTATATTATCAACAAGAGCCTCAGCTATAGCAGTCACTATCTGAATCGTTCCGTCAATTATCGCAGGCATACAATCTATAACAGCCTGTATAACTGTGGGTATCTGTTCAACAATAGCATTGATAAGGTCTGGTAAAATCGTCGGCAAAGCCTGTGCTATAGTGGTTATGATAGTTGCCAACGACTGCACAAGAGGGCCTGCATTCTGTATAAGTGCCGTTGCGATAGTTGTAATGGCCGTTATGGCCGCCTGCGTTATCGTGCCGATGTTATCAGAAATACCTTTTACAAGTGCCTGAAATATCTGCGTGCCTGCTTCTATAAGCTGTGGGAGCAGGTCGCTCACAAGCTGTGGAAGCTCGGCCGCTATGTCGGGAGCCAATTCACTTATGAGCGTTGTGACCCCTGAAAGAGCCTGCTTTATGACAGGCATAATGTTCTTTGCAAAGGTCTTAACTGTGTTTACCATTTCCTTGATAAGATTTTTCAGGTCAGCGTTTTTGTCACCCATTCCTGCCATAAGGTTCGCCCACGCTGCTTTCACAGAGCCAAGAGAACCGGAAACTGTTGTTGCCGCTTCCTTTGAAGTTGTGCCGGTGATGTCAAGGTCAGTCTGTACCTTGTGAATAGCCTCTATCATTTTGTCAAAAGACACGCTGTTGACGGTCTTTTCATCGACCTTTATCGAATCCCCAAGCACACCCGAATCGTTGATGAGCCTTGCCATTTCCGCCTGTGTACCGCCATAGCCCAGTTTTAAGTTATCGAGCATGGTATAGTTCTGCTTTGCAAAACCCTGATAAGCGTTTTGGATAGAAGATATGTCCGTGCCAAATTTGTTAGCATTGTCCGACATATCCACCATTGCTTCATTGGCTATCTCTGCAGCCTGTGCAGTATCACCACCCAAGCCTTGCAGAAGTGAAGCAGAAAAGCTTGTGACGTTCTGCATATAGTCATTAGCCGATATTCCTGCGGTCTTGTATGCCTCACTGGCGTACTTTACGATAGTATCAGCGTTGTCCTTGAATAGCGTTTCAACGCCGCCTATGTTCTGCTCATAGTCCGCATATGCGCTCGCAGAGCTTTTGACTATAGCGCCTATGCCTGCACTTGCTGCCGATATAGTTGCTATACCAGCTTTTGCGGCAAGTGCAAAGCCCTTTTTGATAGTGCTCCCAAAACCTGAAACGACCTTGCCGCCAAGAGAGCTTCCAAACCTGTGACCATCGGGCATACTATCCCCGAACGCTCTTCTCAGCTCTGATGCAAGCCCTTGCATAGACGGAACTATCTGCACATATGCTTTGCCCAGCTGTGTGCCGTTTTCTTCTGCCATGTTAACCCTCCTTTCCTAAGATTTTTCTTCTTGTTTCCTCATAATCCTCGCCGTTTCGGAACGCTGCTATCTCACTGTCGCTCTCACTCTTGCCTATAAGCTTTTCAGCTATGGACTGCGGTCTGTTCACACCTCTTTGTCCGTCCTTTGTCTGCGACCAACATATCCATTGCAGGCGGTCAAATATCAGTGCAAGCAGTATTTCAGAAAACGAACCGCCAACGCCGTTGAGCTTGCGTTTGACCCGTGAACTGCTGTCAAGACCACAAAGAAAAGTCGCCACCTTTCGTGCAGGTAGCGACTTGTAGTCGTATAGGTGATAATATTGTGCCATATCGCAGTCAAGCTCATCAGGATAACGCTCCATGACGACGGCAAGGACTAGGAGTTTTTTGCTTTTGGTGCCTGGAAGATCTCTACGATAAGCTTTGTTATCTCTTTAGCTGATACATAGCCGCACTTTTCTCTTATCTTCTCAAAAGCTTTTTCTTTCTTACTTCCCAGAGCTGCGTCAACTACCTTGACATATGCAAGAGGGTCGCCCTGTTCACACTTGCCTACAGCCTCTATAAACTCATAGTCATCAAGCGTTTTCTCCTCTATTTCAAACTCAAAACCGCTTTCTGTCTTACCTGTCAGCATAGGTTATTCCCCCTTTTTCATGTACTCATAGTGTGTATTGCCGTTCTCATCAGGTGTGGCTGTGATAGTCAGCTCATAGCCGATAGCCTCGTTGTCCTTGTAGGTGATATCAGATATCTCCGTCACCTTTCCGAACGGAACGACCACTCTTTTCAGTACGTTATTTTTCAGTATCATATCAAATACGAACGCCTGATCTTCATGTTCGGCACTGTTTACCTTGATAGTCAGACCCGTGTCAAGGTCGCCCGAAACATTGCTGCCATTGTAGACAGTTTTCAACACATCTGTATTGGTACACTCTATCAGTTTGACCTTGAAAGTGTCCGTCTTTTCTGTCTGCGGTGTGTCAACGATATCTCCGCCCCAGGCTTTGATATTTTCAGTAGAAATGCCAGAACTGTTTGTTACACCGTCCTCTGAGCAGTAGCCCAGGCTTTTGAACGCTGCGTCAAGTGCTGTTGTTGCATCCGTTGGCAGTGTAGATCCTGTGACCGCTGTGAAAACCGCTCCGCCTACCTTTGGCTTGCCTGTTGATACGTTATCTTTGTTGTTTGCCATAGTATTATCACTCCTCGTAGTAGGTTATATCAAATACCGCCTGATAGCGATATCGTTTTGTTTCTGTGTCTGTATAGTTGTAGTCTGACGTGCACGCACAGCGGCATATATCGCCCTGTGACACGCTTTCAGCCATAGCCTTTTTAACTTTTGCGTTAAGTTCTGCCGCCCCGTATAGGCTTGCTGAGTAGCTCTGAACGGCTATTGTGGCAGAGGTGATAAAATCATTCTCTGTCGAGCCTAGTTTGTCAATAAGCACATACCTTTCCGGCAATTCTTTAGGTTCTTCAAGATAAACAGGAACATCAAGCTCTGCACTCAGCCAATCAAGAATTATCTTCTCTATCACTTGCCAAGCACCGCCTTTAAAAGTGTGTTATTTCTAAGATTAGCACGCTGAGCCTTCTTTGTTTTAGCCTTGACGATAGCGACCTTTCGACGCATTTTCGGATATCTTGTCCATGTGATAGTATACGCTTTATGCCCCGTGCCAAGACGTTGAACGGCTCTGTCAGCATATCCCTTGACCATGCTTTCGACAGGTGCAGAGCAGAGAAACGCCGCAACTGCGTTGTGGTCAAGTTCTATCTTAACTTTACTCATAGCGTTCCACCTTTACTTTCTTGTTCCATTGTAAAGGGATATTATCATCAATGCCCTGCGTAGGGATACCAACAGTTTTGAACGTCATTCCCCAGAACTCAACTTCCGTGTTCTCCCATGTGTGAGTGTCGCTTTTTGGTATAGCAAGCACATAAGCTATGCGTTTGCCTGATAAGTTAAGCTCGTTTACAACGTCCTCTGTGGAAGGCTCACCCACAAGAACGTTTTCGATCACTTCCTGTGAAGTTTCATATATCGGTCTGTTGAACCCGTCAACGCCTGTCTGCGTTTTTACAGACAGCTTAACAGGTATGCCCTTGATATTCAGTCTCATACGTCATATACCTCCATAGCTCCGTATCTCTGTCGCATAACACCCAGCTCTTTCAGCTCGTTTCTGAGAAAGTATAACTGCTGTCCTGCGTTGAGATAGGTCATTGATAAGGAATAGCCCATAGCCGATTTTGTAGCCTGCGATGCCGCAGGAGAGCTGTCTACATCAGTTATAGTGTCAACGGCTCTCAGTACAGCACGGACTATGATATCCCTTGCCACATAGCCTATATCAGGCTCATCAGCTATCATAATGTCAAGGTCCTTGCCATACTTCTTGCAGGCAGTTGAAAGCTTTGCACAAGCAACAGGCAGCAGAGCCGCCGCCTTTTCCTGCTCCTCAGTCGTGAGCTTTCGACCGAGCCTTATAACGTCCTCGATAGTTGCGTACTCTGCCGCCATTTATGCCGCCCCCTTACTTAGCAGCTGACTGAATGACAGCGAATGCAGACTTGTCGAGAATGCCCCAGCCGATATACACCTCTGCCCTGATGTAAACCTGATTGTAACCCTGGAGATCCTGTCCGCTGTTGTCAGGGTCACCATACTCGATGACTTTAAGTGGAATTTCCTTTGAGTAACCCCATTTGAATGCAGTTGCAAAGTCGCCAACGATAGCAAGGTCTTTGCTGGAGTTGAATGAAACTGTATTGTTTGTCACGATCTGAATGCCGTTCATTGAAGTCGGTGCATTGCCCCAAGCAAGGTCAGGATAAATCTTTCTGCCGCTTGTATCCACTATTTTTGCAAGGTCAGATCTGAATGACGGAGCCATTGTAAGACCTGAAATATCATACTCGTTGTCCTGCACTGCAGCGATAGCCTCCTCGATAAGAGCGTCAGGTGTCTTTGGTGACGTGCCGTCCTGCTTTATAACAGTTACACCGTTATCGAAATGGTTCGTACCGATAAGCTGCGACGCTGTCTTTGATCTCGGATTGACACCGTGAAATGCCATGATGTCAAGTGCTCTTGCCACCTTCTTTGCAAAGCCGTCAGAGAAGTTCCTCAGAATGTCTATCTGAGCCTCTTCTGAGGCGTAAAGAAATTCATCTGAAATTCTTGAACCATACTCAAGCTTTACAGGAATAATGGTCACAGGTGTAAGTGCAACGCTGCCCCTTGTCTTTTTACCGTTCTCACCAACGAGGTCTGCCTCGTCGTCCATTGTGAAAACGTACTCTTTCTGTCCATTGAATGCGATTGGTGTCTGACCGCTGAGAGCTGCAAGAGAGGACTTGCCTTTTACCTTGTCAAAAAGTTCTGTTACAAGAACAGGGTCAAACTTATTTTCCTTTGAGAGAATATCTGGCATAAATATTACTTCCTTTCTTTACTTTGTAAGACCTGCAAGCAGCGACTTATATGCCGCATTCTTGCTGTCTGCGTGATCGTGTTCTGTGCTGCCAAGAGGAGCTGGCTGCTTTTTGCCTATAAACTTGGCAAGTGTTTCAGCGTCCTTCTTGATATCTTCTTCGGTTTCACCTGAAAGCTTTCCTGCAAGCTCGTAAGGGATACCGCTTTCGTGGGCTATCCTCATTTTTACCGAGTTGGTCTCGTATGCCTTGTTCTTTGCAGTGAGGTCTGCGATAGTAGTGTCCTTTTCTGCAAGCTTGCCTGTAAGGTCGGTGATCTTGCCGTTAAGGTCGGCTGTCTTTGTCTTGAAGTCGTCAGGAGAGATAAATCCCTCAAACTGTTTCTTGACCGATTCTGTGTTGCGATCAAGCCTTGCCTTTATCGCATTATCAAATGCCTCCTGTGTTTCGATAGGTTTAAATTCTTCTGCCATAGTGTTTTCCTTTCCCCGCTTTACCCTGCGGTGTAGGTGATATATAATAAACTGTTACCAGCTTATTTTCTGTACTTTCTTTTTATCTGATGAATTAGCACACGCCCAGTGAGCAAGCACCACCGCCTCAAGCAGCGATATGTCAGCACCTTCAAGTATAGACGTGTAACCGAAACCGCCGCCTGAGCTTATGGCTCTGTGTTCACAGTTTGCTATAACTTGTTCCAAAGACGGTTGGTCAGCGTGACAGATATTCTGTGCAAATACCCCTCGCTCAAAACCTGCTGATGAAGTGATCACATCAGCGACTTTTGGTAGGATAGGCTTGTGCTTGATGCCTGCGTTCTTCATATCAGCTGCAAGCAGAGATTGCCCATTTGCACCGTCAATGACAGTTTCACGCATATGGGAATTTCGCAGATATGCGATTATCCAGTCGTTTCCCTCTCTTACAGGGCGGCAATCGATAGCCTCAACGAATATCTTGCCGTCTGCTGTCTTTGCGGCGACAGCAAGGGAAACGTTGTCCGTGACCTTTGCATACTTGACGCCGAAAAACAACTCTCTGCTGATATCGGGCTTGCCTGTGATACAAAGTGCCTGCCACTCACCTTTGCTGATAGCCGATTTCTGATTATAGGTCAGCCATAAACCTAAACGCTGGATGTTATCGTCAACCTGATCGTCTTTCGGGTCGCCAAGCTCAGAGCGTATCTTACGTTCGGTGAGGATAGTGCCTAAAGACGGATTAGTGGCGTACCAAAAGTCAGGGTCATGAGCGTTTGTGAGCTTCGGCACAGACCATTCAGCCCAGCCGTCATCACCGCCTTTACCTGATATTGTCTTCTGTCGGTATTTAGTGAAAACTGTGCCGGCAGACACCATTGTTGGAGGTGTTCCACACATCAACGTCTGAGGATTTCGGCTGTCTGTGACGACATATTTTAGGGCTGTTTCTTGGTCGGTGGTGTATTCCTGTGCCTCGTCAATAATAAGCAGGTCATAGCCCTCACCAAGTCCACCCTTTGATGAACGCGTACGGAAATTAATAATTCCATCACCCTTGAGCCACTTGATGCACTCAAGACCAAACTGTTTTGCGGTCTTGAAGTCCTCTTTTTCAATAAAACCCATTTTCGTGATACGGTCGATGATCTTCTCCCATGCCGAGTGTGACGTTGTAGTTCGGTGGGCGGTGTAAAGAACACGCTCGCCATTTTGCAGACCATAGATTGCACGCATTATAAGCAGCTCCGACTTGCCGTTACGTCTTGGTATCGACCAGCCGAACTTCATGTGTTTCCATAAGCCCTCATCGTCCACCGCCATAATGTCATACAGCATAAGTTCCTGCCATTCCTGTGCAGTACGCCCTGATTTGTTGTACATATCGATAGCCTCGCCGCCCATAGTCCGCTCATAGGGCAGCACTACCGATATGGTGGGGGTCTGCCTGCCGATTCTCTTATCCTCAATAGTGGATTACCTCCTCTTTTGGGTACTAAAAAAAGCACCCGTTAAGGTGCTTAGTTCCGATATTTGAACAACTATTATCCTCTAATGACCTTGTTCTCAAATTTCTTGTATGCGTCAAGATACCATTCTTTCTTGTCACCGTTATATGTCAACTCGTAATACATACCGTCAAAGAGAGTACTTGAAAGCAAGTATTTCCAGTTCTGCAATGCCTTGCATTTCCATACTGTATAAACTTCAAAATCAGGCTTTATATCTGATTTATCAAGATGTTCTCCAATGTAATCTTTCACAATTTCTATTGCTTTTTCGTCCATAATATCCGTCCTTTCTGATTTTGGGTATAAAAATACCGCCTCGCCGTAGCGGAGCGGTCAAGCATTATTGTTTTTAAAATCTTCTTTAGAAATTTTTAATTCACAAGCACACCTGTCTTTTGCTATTTCTAACGGTATGCCCTCTGGATATGTGAAACAATAATTTTTTTCTTCGTCATTTTCATGCCCGACAATAATAACATCATCGCCGCTTTGACGAAGTGCTTCCATTTCAGCATCATAAGAAATGCAATTTTTACATTGTTTCATTTTGTCAATGCCTCCTTTAACATTTGCTCAATATAATCAGGAAATTCTTCTCCGTGGTAATGTGCACAAAAACATTCTGCAAAAAACTCGTGACTGTCCGTGCTTGCATACTGCGAAATGCTATAAATATCGCCTGTCTGCTTTGCCTTGCGAAAAGCATCATCAACCATGCTTTTTATTTTCACACTTCTTGGATCACCATAATTTTTACAATACAGACCTCTGTTAATTTGTCCGAAATATTGATCTGCAATAATGTGCCCATATTCATGTGCTACTGTTGTTTTTACCGCATTTGTGCCACTGAATGTACTTGACATACTCCACCGGCTATATTTTATGCCTTCTTCTATTTGAGCAAGGTCTTTCTTTAATTTTCTGACCTGTGCAGCACTATATTTGCCACTGCTTATTGCTGCTTGATATTCAGGAATAAGCTTGGCAAATTGCTCATTCCTTGTTTTCCAATCGGTAACCATTGCTGGTGGTTCGTTAAGATATTTTGTGCTTATATCCAAGCCTCCACCATTTGCTCGAGCGTTTGCTTTTTTTAGTGTTGACGAACAATTTATATCTTGTAACTTATCAACGGGGTATTTTGCAGTTAAATCAGTTAATGTTTCATTCACCGTATTAAGTGAATTGAGATTTTTGACATTTTTCACGTTAACTTTGTCGGCAAATTTTAGTGTATATTCCTTGGCATTTTCAATGGTATCAGCAGGAATGAATTTAGCCATACTGCTATTTTCCTTCATTATACCACTTACGCCACGTTTGTCAAGCCTCGCAGGCTGTCTTGAACCGGCTTTCTTCATCTGCTCAAGCTCTTCATCTGAGATGTCCCACTTGGTCTTGCTCCACACGTTTTGTGCCTTTCTGCCGTTGAGGTATGTAACAGTACAGCCGCAGTTATCGTGCCTGCGGTAAACGTCTTTCGGAACATCTTCGGGATAGTGATATTTGCCTGCCAGTTTTGAGCACCACTCACAACAACCTCCATGATCGTTGCGGATAATGTAGCAATCAAGACCTGCGTCAGAACGAAACTTGACGTTTGTTTGTACATAATCGTTGTAAAAACTCTCCGTTATGTTCTGCGCCGGAGCTGTCATTCGCCGTATCATAACTTCTTCTGCGATATCAGGCACAGACGCTGCATTGGCAACCGCCTGCACACGTTCTGTAGGAAAATCCGCCTGTTGTGGTCTGATGTTAATGTCTGCTTGATTGTCAAGGGCTTTCTGACAAACGGCAACAGCCGAATTGATGATATCATAGTTATCTTTCAGAATGCCCGTGAGTATGGTATCGGCGATATTGTAATACATCTTGCCGTCAGGCAAAGCCGCTGCGTTGATATGTGCACCGATAGCCTGAGAGGCTCTAAATCCGAGCTGTTTCGATAACAAGGCGACTTCTTCCATTTTTGCAGTGCCGCCCTCTATTTTCTTCAAGACAGATTGAATGTACTTATCAGCCTTGCACGTCTTTTGGAACTCAGCACGAATTTTTTCAAGCAGTTCTGCACCGATATCAGCCATTGGCTTCACCCTCTATGCCTGTGAGCTGACGAATACCCTTTGCACCCAGATAATCAGGTACAGCTTGGTTAATCTTGAGGATAGCGTCGCCCACACCTGAAAGTGCAGCGGAATCAGGCTCAAAGATAGGCAACCACTGAGGCTTGATATCGCTGAAAGCAAAACGCTGATAAGCAGTTTTATCACGGACGCAGGCGGCAAGATACCCAACATTAAGAAATCCGCTGCCGAAGGTCCTCTGAGCTTTTCTTGCAGTAAGTCTGAGATTCTCATGAGCGGCTCTGATAGCCTCACAGCTTGCAGGATTAGAAGTTGCAAAGCCAAGATCATCAAGGGTAAGACCTGTTTCACCTGCGAACAAACTTGCAATAGACCTAAGCTGTTCTGAGTACGGTGACATAGACTGCTGCTGGAACTGTCCAACAGTAGGACTACCGCCGTCATCATCTTTGGTGACAGTCAGTAAAGATGACATTGTTGCACCCCATTTGTCCATTTTCTCAGTGTCATCAGAAAGACCGAGTATGTATTTCTGAGGAAAGCTGTAAAATTCAGCCGACACCTCAGACCGCTTGAGAGTTCTCAGAGCCTCCTGCACAAGTTCCATACACGCCCTGGATATCCTGCTGTGTCCGAATGGGCGAACAGCGTCAGGACGGTATATGATAGGCACAAGCAACGGATAAGGTGCAGGGTTATCATATATCTCAACGTCATAGCCTCTGCGATATATTTCTGTCTGCTCAGCAGTGAAGTATGCCTCAATAGTGGGGTTGCCTTTGTCATCACGGTCAAGAACTGCATAGCCCTCACGGAGCATATTTGTAATAGGGTCGATTATTCCCGTAGCATTGCCGCCGTCTATAACCTGCAGACGAGGATAGCCAGTCTCGTCAGCCGAGATATACACAAAGCAACAAGAGGACACCAGTGCTGAGAGGATAGCCGAATCAAAGAGCACGTCACGATTATTATTATCAAAAATCGTATCAACATAAAACTCATCGTCCTCAAAGCTATCAAAAACTATTCTATCCGCAAGGGTATCAACCGCCTTTGCACACCAACCAAGCACAGGACGTATCCATTTATAGCTTGGCGGTATCATTTTGCCCATATCGGTAAGGCTATTTTTCATGTGATAGTAGTCATAGCGTATTTTTATTCGGCTTGCTTTTGCTTTGAGCTTTTTTCTGAGATATGCCATGCCTTTGTATTCGCTCATTTTGTATATCCTTTCCAGTTATTTCAATTCTGCGAGAAATATAAGCAGTGCGGCGGTGAAGGTCTTTTTTGACCTCAAAAGGGGGCATACCCCCCATATTGTCAATATTTTGTTAAAAATTCTTCCAATCGTAGCATTGTGGTAAAATTCGGTTGGAAATCAGTTCCAAAGACTGGTCAAACACCTGCTTTTCCACCAATTTATCAGATTTTTGACGATTACAGCACCAATGTGCCAACTGCAAGTTTGAAATGTCCGAAGGATGACCGCCTTTTGCAATGGGTATAATGTGATCTATGCAAGCTGACAGTGGGTGCGGATATTTCAGTGAAAAATCAACAGGCTTACCGCAGATACCGCAGACTGTTTGGGTAGCGTATATCTTTTTCTTGTTGATACGGAACTGCTGCTGATGTGAGCCGCTCCGGTCTGGTCTTGGTGTTGGCATTGTATACCTCCGTGCAGCGCAAAAGCGACCGCAAAATGCAGCCGCCCTTGTGAATATATTTAAAGAGTATGTAAGATGGTGGAGCAGATCTGAGCGGTGGCTCGCTCTCAACCTGCAAATCGAAAGCCGCAGTATGGGGATACGGCTTTCAGACCCTGCCCGAACGCCCACCCTTACGAGCAGGCATTGGCAATGTAAAATTCAAAGAGTGCCTTTATTTTCTGTCGGAAGCACGCCGACTCTGGTGCAAGCTTTAAGTATAGCCCTCTGAGCCTGCATACGCTGTTTTTCCTCTTATGGTAGATGAAAAACTTGGCATCAAAAAACGAAACCTCGGCTATTCCACCCGACGACGCACAGCCAAAGTGTGCAGGTTTTAAAGTTATACGATACCGATATTTTACGTTCTCGGTCTACGAGCTGTATAACAGGCTTGGAGTTCCGTGTGGGAATTGCACCCACTCTGACTTTGCGGAACATACGGAGCGTATGCTCCGTGGGTAAAAATTATTGGAGGATCTTTATGAAAGTCAGATAGTATCTACACTTTCCTCAGTTTAAATTATAACACAGGTAAAACGAACAGAACGAACAAGTTTAAGCATTTTGCAAAAATCTTTTGACTGCCATTCTACAGCCGTCCGCTGTACCTCCGACCATGTGTCCTATCTGTATCCAAGTAAAGCCTTTTACAAACCTGAGTACAAATATCTTTCTCATTTGTCTATCCTCTATCCCCTTGATAAACTCCTCCACAGCCCTCTGTTCACGCTCAAAACGTGCCTGCTCACACAGCAACGAAAGTGTATCGCCGCTTGGCAGAAAGCCGTCTATGCGTGTGCTGTGTGGTGTGTAGGACGGCGGAGTGCATACGCTGATACTGTCAGCAACGTACTTGCTCGAAAGCTCTGCCTTGATGTCCTCAATGGCTGAGGCGTTCCTGCGGTAGGCTTTCAGGCGTGACATGGTCATAGGGTCAGCCATTAGCAACACCGTCCATTTTAATACCGATACCATTCACGTCAACAGCCGTATCAGCCACGCCGAATATAACCTTGCCTATGGCAGTGGACACGTCGCCTTTATGGTAGTTATCTACGGTCATCTTGAATCCCATTCCTGATATCGTTACCTTATCCTCCACCAGATTGACAGCCCTGAAAACCTTGCCGTGCATAGCATTTTCATACACACCATGCAACTTTTCCAGTTTCTTCTGACTTACGCCTGCCTCCCACAGAATAGACGAAAGCCTATGCTCGTCAATGGTCGGGATCTCAGTCTCGTGAGCGTTCTGGTCAACGAACGTGGAAATCTTATCGTTCACTGCGGTGATAAGGTCATAGTCAAGCTCATCGCCCACAACGCTTGTGAGGATATCCTTGAAAGTTTCCTTTTCATTCTGACAGGTCATTGAGAACTCGCAGCCCAAAAGTTCCTCAACAACAGAAGTATTCGGCTTTTTAGCGTTCTTCGTGTAGTAAAGCACGCCGTTGATATCCGGTGCACGGTCATTGAAAAGCGGGAACAAAAACCCGTCGCTCGGCAGTTCCACAATTCTATCGCATGACTCTTTCTTTGCAATGGAGTTGTCCCGCTCGTTGTATATAAGCCCATCGATACGCAGGTTTACAGGGCAAAGTGCCGTGATGATGAAGTTGTAATCCGTGT
>OLNY01000188.1_pt1 | contig 61533 bp, 89 predicted proteins | sample 1671981 | NCBI WGS metagenome assembly OLNY01 (sample SAMEA3136632, study PRJEB25190) | human gut metagenome | biome: human gut; feature: human-associated habitat; material: faeces | place: Austria | collected 2013
AGCAGCTTCATCGACGCCAACATAATCCAGTGCATTCCACGCAGTATCGCCATCACCAATCTTAAACTTGTTTGTGTCGTTTTCGACACCAAACTCGCCTTTAAGTAAGACTGTGTTCTTCTCAACCCATGCGGCAGCGGTGTCGTTTCTCATAATAATTCTCGTGTTTAATGTCTTAGTCGCCATATGAATAAAACCCTCCTTTAAAAATTAAGCTCCGCCACCAGAAAGAATAATTTCATCATCTTCTGATTGCAGAATTCTATCAAAAGTTAACGAATTGACTTCAAGCGTTCCATCTTCAGCAATAGCAACTTTATTTGCATCAGAGGAAGACGTAATTAAGTCTGAAGCCGCAATAGTAACTGCTCCAGTTTGACCGTTTACAGACTCTACGCCAGATAAACCTGAACCACTAGGTATATCAATAGCTTCCCATTCAGTAGGTTTACCATCTGCATCAATGGTTTTGATTTTAACAATTTGTCCAGCAGTTGCGCCAGTAATATTTAATGGATTCTTTGCCTCAGCCTTCGTCATATACTTGTCAGCAACACTTTGCTCTGTCATGTAACCTTTAGCATCAAGTTCACTATCAGTTACATACTCATCTGGAATTTCAGTAATAAACCCACTCACATCTGGGATATCTTCAGTTTTAGCATAAGAAGCAAGAACATTACTTACATAATCCTTTGTAGTATAATTCTCTAGACTTTGATGTTCTGTTAAAAACCCACTATCATTAGTTAGCTGACTTGTCTTGGTGGGCAGGTCTGCCTTTTGTGCATACTTTGCCATGTAATAAGGTTCTTCAAAACTATGGCAATCTTCATTAGATAGATTAATTCTAATAATATCCGAACCAATTAAATTCTTATTTTCATCATACCAATTAGCATGCCAATACCAACCAATGAATTTTTCTGCCGAAGAGCCTTTGCCAAAGTATGTCCATGTATCATTATCTAACGTTGCAATTGGAAACCATACAAGGCTATATTTGCATCCGTGTGCATCAATACCAGAGAACTCGTAATTTTCAAATTCATAATATGTATCATCTGTAATATCTTTGTCCAAAGATTCTCTAAAATATTTTGCATTTGATGGGGCAAATAACTTTGCGCTCATATAGTATTGATTATCTCTATTGGCAGTCCATTCAGTATCGCTTGGAACCATAACACGAACTTCATCTTGATAATAATTAACTAAAGTTCCAGTTGGCACATTACCAATCTCAACTTTATTACGAACTGCACGATGGTCAAGAACGTCAATTAATGAGCTCTTCTTATTTAAAGCCTCAATATCACTAGCCATTTTTGCAGCGCCAGTCTTGTCATTCTTAATCCAATCAGAAACTTCTTTTAATGTATCAAAGTCTTCAGGAGCACCATTAATAACTTGTGCAATAGCATCTGCAACAGTTTCTTTGACAGAGCCATCTCCATCTCCAGTTAACGTAGCAATCGCTGCCTCATTATCGCTTATCCGCTTCTTTAATGCAGAATCATCATATTCAGACCCACCGCTTGTAGCGGCTTCTTCTATTAATTGAATAATAGTTTTATCATCTGGTATTGTTCCAATTTTATCTTTAAGTTCATTAAATTCTTTTGCAACCTGAGCAGCATCATTTGCATAAGGTAGTGCACTAAAAACATCTGTGCCATTACCAATTTTAAATAAGCCGGTGTCATTTTCAACAGCAAATTCACCAGCCAATAAAACAAGAGTAGAATTTTTCCAATTTTCCGAAGTGTCATTCTTAAGCTGAATGCGCACATTATTAAAACTTGACTTAGCCATTGCTGTCACCTCCGCTTATTAGTGTTATGTCTATATCTTCACAAGTACAACTAATTATATTGTCTTCGCTAATTTTAATTCCATCACCAGCAATAAGTTTATCCTGTTTTTTATCAATTAGAGCAAGTATTTCCGCATTGCCACCGGGAGTAGCATCACTAGGGGTAGAACCAATGCAATAACAACCTTTATCGCATTTAAATGCCAGCATATTTGAAACAATACGATTATTATTTTCATATACACCAAATACACCAACTAAAAATTCTCCTTGCCCAGTCATTACTTCTGCCGGGACATAACATTCTCCTTGCTCATTTAACTCGATAATTACTTTCTTCTCTTCGTTATGTTTTACATAATCACTCATGCTCTGAAAAACTGCCATCTTTTGGATGCCAGCCCAATCGGTGGATTTGAACTCAAATCTGCACATTAAAGTATTAATAATTCCGCTTGTACCAACTGCGCTCCTCACTACAGACAATTTATTATGCCGAGCACTAATTATAATGGTTGCAAAAGTAGTTTCGATGTTTGACATTCAACCACCTCCTTAAAATAAAGAATTATGGTCTGCGTTTCTTCCATTCCTCATAAAGACTTCTTGTTAGTGTATTTCTTTCAAACACAAAAACAAGCTGATTAGTACGAGTACCACAGCTTAGAATATCAAGAAGTTCCGCATTATTTTGTAAATACATTTGAACTTGAGGGACACATGTAATATACACGCATTTATCTGAATCATATAACAGACCAGGAATAATATTAGATTTTGCTTGCATTTTCATTTCTCCTTTTTGTCCTAAAAAAATAAGGTGCTACGCTTTACATGAAGCTTAACACCTTAATATTGTATTTAATTGTAAAACTACTTCATGTAATCGCAGATTATTCTGCCTTTTTAATAGGGAACTCAACTTTCTTTGGTTCCTGCATAATGACGCCAAGATCGCGCCTGATGCATTTATTAAAATTCTTAGTATCAGAAATATCACAGGCGGATAGAAGCTCCTTTGCCTCTTCCTTAGTGATTAGCTCGAAATTGAAATTTGTACAAGTTTCAAAAATATCTTTACAGTTATCGCTGCAGAATGAATTCATCCACAGTGGGAGAGCGCGATAGTCCCAGCAGTTACTACAATATGAATAAGTCTTGCCACAGCACAGACATGTACGAGGATATCTCATGAGACGTCACTCCTTTATGTTAGTTTTGGTTGTAAGAGATAATATTTTAGGATGTGTTTCAAAAATATCGATATTAGATTTATTTAAAATATATTCACGAAGTTGTTCTGGGGTATTATTGTGAGTGCCATATAGGTTATGGAATGAGCCATCTTTTGTAGAATCGTGGCAATTCTTACATAAGGTTATGCCATTATCTACCGAATATCTGAGCTCCTCATGTTCTGAAAACGGGTATACATGATGGGCATTTAGCCTACCACCAACTTTACCGCAACACTGACATGTATAATTATCGCGTTCGTATACTAGAGTACGCCAATTTTTATATTCACTACGATGTCGAAGAGTATCATTTTCTCCATTTATGCCGCCCTTCCAAAAACGATTGTTAGCACCTCTACGCTCAATACCAGCCCGTTCATTTTCGCATTTTCTGCACGTAAAACCATAAATTGTTGCATTTGCTATCTTCTGAAGATAATCTTCGTGCGCGTTATTTGGACAAGTAAACCAGACCTTTTCTTCTGAATGTGGAGCGTATTCATATGGAGTTTTATCATTTTTCTCAGACCAACGGTCAAGAATTTCTGGGTACTTAGCTCCAAGGCTATCTAATGGATGAACTTTTCTATTGATACAATAAGGGCATCCAATCCCATTAACAAAAGATCGTGGAGCTTGACCATAAACATGATACTCATGCTTTTGGCATTGAATAATAATTTCGCCACATATACGACCAGCGGGAACTTCCCATGGAGAAACATCATTACTACTATGCCAACGTGACCACAAATAATCTTCTCCATATTTATCAATGACTACTTGTGCAACACTATTGCATTTCCTACACTTTCCAGAAGAAGGACTTCTAGTTAAAACGGTAATATAAAATTCTTCGCTTTCATGAATACCGCGAGGGCATTTAAACCAATATTTTTTATTGCTTTGATAGCCCACATCTTTAGTAGTACACCCATTTTTGTCAACATCAAATCTTTCGTTTAAATCTAATCTATTGTTTTCTGCACACCACTCATAAAATGTTTTAGTAACACTAAACTGATTACCATATTCCATAAATATTACCTCCATAATAATATCTCCACTTTTAAACATCGCAAGAAGGCAAGGTGTGGAGGCACCTTGCCTTGTCAAAAGAGCCAATTACCTCTCTTTCTATCTTGCGTTGATATTATATCACATTAATTTTGTTTTGTCAAGTCCTTGACAAATTATTCCTCGCTAGGAATAACGATGGAGAATACTATTGCGTTTAAGCAAGACGCTACGCTTGCCCGGTCTTATGACCCTTTATCTTTCGATAAAGTACAGACTATATCTTCACCCACTTCAGTGGGGCACACCACTTCCATAACCAATCGCTTGTTATGTACTTCTCTTAACGAGAATAGTCGTTGAGGTTTTCTCTATTCGAGACTTACCTGCTGATTTCCCATTATAACAGATACTTAGGATTTAACCATATATCTATCTCATAACTTTTTTCTACTTTCGTGACCATTACGTTTAAGCATATTTCATCTTTCCGCTTTGGTATATGAGCTTTAGGGTTTTCCAGCATTTCAATGTGTTATTTATCATATAAATTACTTTATACGGAAACTATTCGTAGAAGGCCGCATTATGCAGCCATCACTTCTAATCTCTTTTCCTTGTCGCAGTATGCCTGTTGAGCCTTACCGCTGAAGGGGTGAGCACCATCTTAAATATTTATTAGGACTCGCTACTGTCCTAACGCCATAACTGGCCTCATGCTTTCACATGAGAATAGACTATTTCTTCACCTTATATAATATAAGGGCAAACCACTTCCACTACCAATCGCTTGTAGTGTACTCCCTCACGGGATAGTCGTTGAAGCTTCTCCATATAACACAAGTTACTTAGGAGCTTGCCTGCATGAACATCCATTGTTAATAAGTGTTTAGGGTTTAACCATGCACTCATCTCTACGTTTTTTCTACTTTCGTACCATCATATATCTTTTCAAATATATTGTGGGGCAGAGCTTTAGGAATTACCTGCAATTCAATTTGTGTCCTATGCACATTACTGTACATACGCCGCTGGTGCTATTTTCGGTAGCAATACTCCAGTCAAAATCTGGAGAAAGTTTAAAGTTGTTAAAGATCACGTAAGCGTGAACTAGAGTAGTCTGATCGCATACGTCGCAACCAAGAACTTCCATGATGAACTTGCAGCCGACAGGGAATTCAGTAGCAGAGTTAACAACCTCAACAGCATTCTCAGTCTCATAGTCATACATAACGAATAGCTCATCACTAGCATTTAGACCAGTAGGTAGCTTCATCGTCTGACCCGCAAGAGAGAACTCAGTAGCAGAAGGAGCAGTGCCCTTAACATACTTCTTGCCAAAAGTGCTGTCGCCATTCAGAACATAAATTTCCTTAACTTCGCCCTTTGGAGCGTGCTTTAGCTCGTAAGAGCCAGTACCATATTCGAAGCTCTCCATAGCAGGAGCAGTGATCTTGGCAGTAGAGCTGGCAACCTTCTTGGAAGTGCCAAGCTGAGTAGCCATTAGATTCATATCGAAAATAGCGTTCTCAGCAGAGAACTCAGCACTCTTAGCACGATAGAACGTAGCAATAGGAGTACCTAGAGCGTCAACAGCGTCAGTGGATTCAGATGCGCAGTTTAGAGAAACGTTCTGCATCTGGTTGATAGAGAATAGTATGGAATCGTCCTTCTGAGATAGAGCAACACCACGAGTAACTCTATTGATAACAAAGTTATTAATGTCAAACATAGTAATTTCCTCCTAAAAATAATAATTTTAATATTAAAGAGATAATTAAATCTCCTTTAACCAATTCAAATCCGCCTTATTTATTTTTTTTGTATCTATCATGCCGGAATAACATCCAGCAAGTAGATGGTCTGCATTATTGATAATTTGTAGGCGAGCCAAATCATCAAAAAATTCCACAAATCCCTCATTTCTCACATAATCCTTCGTATATCCCATACGAACCTTTACAGAGGAAATAAGCGGCAACAGATATGATTTAAAAGGCTTTTCTTGATTTAGCCTAATTTTCATTCTGTCTTCATCTATAAGGATTTGTTTAGTTGTCTTATTTGCCGCACGTTCTATTTTTGGCGTAATATTATGAACCTTTCTTAAATAATTTACAATTCTTAAATAAATTAACTTATCAATCTTTACACCAGATTCTAAATCCGCCAAAACAATATCACCATTTTCCTTATTTCTATATGGTTTTAATTTAGTAAAATCTAAATCACCAAATAGCAATTCAGTGTTTTCTTTTGATAACGTTGGGGCAAGCATCATAAACAACTCAAAATCTTCAATCTCCATCCAATCTAAACCCATATCCCAAAGCTTGGATTTAAGGTCGCTAGGAATGGCTGTTAAAGTATGAACAACACTAAAATATTTTGCTTCACCAAAATCTACGATATCTCCAATTTTTGCCTGTTTAATTTTTATTTTATCATTGATAATATAATCGTCTCCAAAATATAATTGGAGAGGATCTACTTCAAAAATATCAGAACTCATATTTGTTCCTCGTTACAGCTTTATTTAGAGAATTAGTTCTGGTAAGCTCAAATTTTAAAGTACGAGTGGAGTACGCAGTGTCCGTTACTCCCTCTTTGTTGTATATCAATTTTGCTTGCATACCGAACATATTAGACCATCCAAAAATATCACGAATTAAATACCCAAGTAAATCATGTCGCTCAATTCCATATGGAGTTTTAATATCATCCGCATGACAAAACACAACAAATTGTACATATTGAATTTTCATGACACTATTATATTGATGGTCTTCTATGTCATCCACACTAAAGCATATAAAATTTCTTGCAACATCCTGCACCTCTGGCACTCGAATATATGCAAAGATATTTGTGTTTAAATAATCATCTGGGCTTGAAGGATCTAGTTCACGATTATTTAACGCCTCAATAATATCTGGATCTGATGTAAGTTTTTGACGAATTAAACGTTTCATACTAGACACATCATCATCAATATTTTGAATATCTCTAATCATTAACTAATCACCTCCATAACCGTTTCTGTTGCGTACTTACCATCTTTGTTTGCGGCCGACACAACAATTTTTTTACCAACCATGCTATACAATTGTAAACAACGTAATTTAAGAGCATTCCAATTATCTTCTGCTGGTGCAACATTAATTTTAAATATTTCTTCTCCATTGACACTACACGTAACATCACATGCATCAACATCCGATGGCGTAGAAACATCGTCTCTAAAACTTAAATCAGATAGCATGACATTAGAAGGGCAATCGTCAGATGGTTCAATTTCCCAATCATCATTATGATAATGAAGATTAATAGAGCATAATAACTGGTTATCATTCATAAATGACAATTTCCATATTGGCTTATCTGCAACATATACTAAATTAAATGCATCCCAAAACTCTGCCGTAAATACCTTAGAACTACCGCCAACACGCAATGTGGCATCTTTGCCATTATAAGTAATTCTCCCCGTCGGGGATTCTTCCTCTGGCATTTCAAGTCCGGCATCAATATAATGAGGCTCTTTTAATCTACAATATTGGCAAATTTCGTTTTTAGTAATGTCGTGCTCTTTATTCGTACACCAATTTGCTAAGCCATATTTCCCACAGTCTTCCTGCATTGTCGCTTGGACTTGTTTAAATGTCAAACGTGTAATACCAACCGGGATTGTATCTAATACCTTAGATAATTCCCACGCTAAAGGTACCTTCCTTCCGCTATCATAAATCAATACACGTTGATTATAACTAAGCGTTTGCGTATATGGAGTTGTTGGTAATAGCATGATGGTTTGATCTTCTGGCGTAGTAAAAATATAATCAGTCCAAAGACCAGAGTTATAAGAACTCTGCGTTCTCTGTACACACTCACACTTATAAACTTTATCTTCATGTACCCATTTTAATGTCCAGTTACACTTTAATACATAATACATATGAAATTGTGGTTGATGATCATCAAGAATGACGAGCCATCTTTGTAATTCACCCGCATCATCTGGGATATCAACATATGACCCAACAGGAATCTTAACATGAGGTCTAAATTGTAGCTTATATACTTCTTCGTCACCGCTTATTGAACGGCGCGTATCAATAATAAACTTAGCGTCTAGTTTTTTTAATTCAATTCCGTTTGGCACAGAAGTGACAAAAACCTCACGATATGCAGGGTCTCGCTTGAAGGTGGCGTTGATCGTACTATCGGCATTGCGCAAATAAGCATCGCATTGACATTTCCCTAATCTTTCCATACGAGTTTTAAATGAATCAAGCATTATCATCACCATCTTTCAAGGCATTAACTAAATTAGCCGCATCAAGTATAGCCTTGCGGAACTGAGAAGGATCCCTTCGTGCTGTCTCTAAACAACTAATAATAGTCAATATTTCTGGCTGATAATTAAACATTTTATTTAATCCACTTATTTGATTAATCAATGATTGCATATGGGCATCTAAAAAAGGGTATTCATTCTCTTTTTGATAAAGACAACTAATAATTGCTCCATATAAATAACGTTTTTGCTCTATAATCTGCATTTGAGGGATATCTCCATAAATAGTATTCATAGTAATTCCTCCCTCAAGTCCAATACGAACCATATCCATATGTATAATCACGGCTTAGCCTTTGCGCTTCTAACTTCATTTTTTCATCCAACGCTATTAATTCCGCAAGATGCTGAGACTGAGAATAATATTTCTGCTCTTTATCAGCAAAAACTTGCTTAGTCAATAAAACAGAATTAACTTGCGGCTCAAGCCACTGCCTCACAACTAAAATTGCAAGAATTTCCTTCTCTACATCTAATAAATCTACGTTAAATTGCTTATTCTCTTCATCTCGATTAGAAAGGTCATTTTTGCATTTTCTAAATTGTGAAATAGCGCTCATAAGCCATCCATGGAACATATCTTCCAAATCTTCCTCTGGAAGTAATGCAAGATCTGGGTCTTCAATTTTAGAAGCAGCTCTTTCATAAATTTCAGAAAAAGGAGTCATTTAAATAACCCCCTTTACTCAATCATTAATTTTAACTCTGTGCCAAGAATTTCATCCAGTGCGTTAATCTTTGCAATACTATCTAAAGAACCATTACGAATTTTATCCCCAGCAATATTCTTGATAGAATCTTTAAATCCAACAGGAATCTCACGGAGTCTTTTCTTAAACTGATTAATAGGTAGATTGAATAAATTATCGACATCTAGTGCAGCAACCTTTGCGTAAAGGGCCTTAAGTTCGGGCCACTGTTCAAGTAACTCTTCGTCCTCAATTACAAAATACGGGGCATTTAGATAAGCAGACCTAGTAGACCTAAGAGCTTGGAGATCTTGAAATTCTACCTCAGTAGCATCACCATAATCTGCCCATGTGTATAGTAATTGAGACTTCTTGCCGGGTAATAGCAGTTCTCCGAACGTCACAGACTTGCACAAAATAACATCATCTTGCGCGAATTTACGAGGAGCCTTTTTCTTGGGTTCTTCCTTGATAATTTCTTCAGTAGGAGCCTCAGGCTCTACCTTCTTGGTTCTTGTATTTGCCATATTAAATTTCTCCTTTTATCCTAATAATTAATTTTGTATTGTTTAAATTACTTAACAATCTTCCACATACCAAACTTCTGGTTAGTGATAACACTAAGGCCCATCTTGGTCTGTACCTCGTAATCATATGTCATCCGTTATGTTTAACAATTTTTACTTTCAACTTTTATCCATGATAATGGTTCGCCTGTAATTGGATGTTTGCCAGCGTGTTTTAAATGCCCATTTGCGCAACTAGTAACATGACTTCTAGAAATGCCATATTTATTTTCTACATCTTTTGCACCCCAAAATGATTCATGTAATTCTGGACAATACAAAGGGACTGTTGCTCTTGGATTATTTTTACCATTTACGTCTGCATGATTTACTGACATCTTACTTTTTGTTTCTTCTGTTATAACTCTTTCGTGGTTTGCTTTTCCTATCTTTGCTCGATGTTCCTCAGTAAAAATTCTTCCTTTAAGAGCTTCGCTAATTTTTAATCTTGTTTGTTCTGACATTGTTTTAATATCACGCGAACCTCCCGGTTCAATATTGTAACCAAAATCTTCATTGTCGGATTTGTAAAATGATATATAATAACGTTCACGCTCATCCAAATGCGCAGCATCGCACTCTTCTATGATATTAAATGTAAAATTTTCAATACCATATTTATTGACCGCAAATTGCAAATGTCTATTTTTATGCTTATTGTGTTTAAGTTTAGTTTTATGTCCATATAGCCTATCTTTTAAATTAACAGATTGACCAATGTATTTCTTCCCATTTATAATATTTTCGATACAATAAATACCAATTCGCTTTTCCACATTATCACCACCTTTTATCATAATATTAAAGTTGAAAGTAAATATAGGGCGCTACCCCTTGTTGACCTTTCGATCCTCTATTTTTCAATAGAGCGCAGACTATATCTTCACCCTTGCGGGTGTGTACCACTTCCACATATCAATCGCTTATATGTGTACTTCCTTTCGGAATAGTCGTTGAACCTTTTCCAGCATATATTATATATAATAATTTTGTATTGTCAATTAGCAAAACGTACAATAATATATGCTAAAACTTGGCTGCTGATTATCCATTCTTACAGTGTTTAGGGTTTAACCTTGCACTATCTTAATACTTTTTTCCACTTTCGCAGCATTCACGCTTAGTATTTAAACTTACGTTGTAGCGTATTAAGCTTTAGGAGTTTCCAGCAATTCGATACATTATTTCTCATACTCATTTCTGAATACGTGGACTATGTTGTTAATCCATATGAGTTCCAGCATCCTGAACCTGATACATTTGAGTGTCACCTTCATAAACTAGCTTGATGAAAGGCTCGACACCAACAGGCATAATAAACAGAATATCATTGGCAATTAGATACTGAGTGGTATCGTTAAGCTTAAAGCCGTTCTTGAGTTCCACAAGTCTAATTCCTTCCCAATAACCAAACTTACCAGTAGTGTACTTCTCATCCTTCATGCTACCAGAAGCCCATTCAACCTTAGTAAGATCAAACACACTAGCAAGAGCAGCGCGAGTACCCATAATAACGACTTCGGAATCAGATGCCATACCAACATCCATACATAGAGTACGTAGGGTTTCCTTGGTTGCATCACTTAGAGCAGAAGACTTATACCACTGAGCGCCTAGAGTAGTACCAACACCCATTAGGGCCTCATATAGAGCCTGATTGACATAACGATCAAACGCTTCAGTAATCTTACCAACTAGAGTTGCGAAATCTTCAACACCAGTAAGTAGTCTTTCAAATTCTGCATAAACCTTAAGGCCATACCAGCTAGTCTCGACGCTAAAGGTCTTGCCAGCCCCTAGTCTCTGTCTAATAATATCGTGATGATTGCCAGAAACCTTCATAACAGAAAGAACACTCTGATCCGGGCAATAGAACTCGTTCTTATCGCCAAGTGCTAGATTACGAATTTCGACGAACTCCTTGAAGAAAGGATTCTCCTGCCAGCCACTAACTAGAGCATCATCAATAACGACCTCAATCAGATCAAAAAGAACTGCCTGATTTCTACGAATACCTCTACGAATTTCTGCCTTGGTGGACTTTTCGTCACAACCAATAACATTGCGGAAAATCTCAACAATCTTCTGATTTGCTTCCTTTACGGAAATGCCATCTAGAGCATTGTGAGCATAGTCAAGCATTAGCTTATTAAAAGCATTATAGTCATTTTCATTATTGTCAAATACATTCTTAACATTCATATCAAACTGCATAAACTTAGCCATAATTATTTCCTCCTTTCTCAATTTTCAAATTACGCGCCTAGACTTACGACATTGAGTCTGTAAGAAACGCTATTAGTGTGGTTAACCTTCTCAACGATCTGAAGAACAATGCCAGTCTTAGGAGCGGCGTTAGCTTCCTTATAAAGACCATTCTCAATCTCTACATAATTACCAACAACGGGGGCAGTATCTAGAGCAGTAATAGCATTAGCAGAAACGGTGAAAATATCATCAACATATAGTTCATAAGCTCTTGCAACTTCACCAGTAGCATTATAGAAATATCTTTCCTCTTGGTAAGAACGTCTATCGGAATTATATCCAATAGGAGGAGTGAGTACTAGGTAGGGCTTCTTACCAGCAGCATAATCTGCGGAATCAAAAACCTGTGCCTCAACCCATGCACCTCTAGTAACAATAGAACCATTGTCTAAATCCTTGTGGCACTTCATAGATAGAATATGACCAGCGCCGGTAGCCTTCAGTAGAGAACTTTCAGCAACAACGTGCTCAGTTCCGATAATTTTATCAAAAACATTTGCCATAACTAATTTCATCCTTTCATAATTTAAAATTGTTTTAATATAACAAAAGTCATTATTTACAACGACCTTAGTTTAATAATTTTGTATTATTTAATCTTTCTTAAATAAATTACCATAAGCAGAAGCCTTTTTATCTTCCTTCTTACTAAAATTAAATCCAAGACTATGAGACTTCTTATCCTTCGCAGCAAACTGTGCCTTCTTTACACTAGCAGCGAATAGCAAATCACACTTATTCTGAATCTCTTCGACAGAATACTTTTCGGAATCGTTCATAAGTGCCTTAAACTCATCAGATTCACGGATACTATCATATGCTTCATCTGCAAAAATAGCATCTTTTGCGGCTTTCTGCTCTGCAGCATCATAATTATCCTTAAATGTCTTAAGCTCATTATATTTTTCTTCAAGTTCAGCATAATCACTACGCAGTTTTTCTACCGCAATCTTTTCAGATTCAGTCAATAGCATCTGGAACACTTCTGTACGCTCACCATCAAGAGATACATTTTCTCCATCAATAGCATAACCCTGTTTATAGAATTTCCCATTGCACCATCCCTGCATTATGAAGTAATTATCATAAACAGCATAAATTCCATACCATTCATTGTCTGCCTCTTCATATTCTCCAAGAAGATTATAAAGAGCATATCTGATATCCTCATGAGAAATTTCAATCTTAAAATTCTTTACAAAATTTTCACCCTTCTTCTTAGACTCGTCATCTTCAGTAGAAGCGCCTTCACCATCTTCTGGATCTTCATCTTCACTTGGCTCTGGTTCTGTTGGTTCTGGATCTGTAGGGTTTGTGCCTTCGCCATCGCCTTCACTAGCGCTAGGATCTGTTTCTCCGGCGTCACCAGTATCAGAACCTGCATCGCCATCATCATCTGCATACTTCTTATTCTTAAATTCCTCAAAAGCTGCATCTAACTGTTCATCCGACATGTTTTCATAATCAAAATCTAGCTCTTCTGCAGTAAAACCATACTTCTCTAGAAGTTCCTCAAAATGATTCATTTCTCTTCTCACTCCCTTCTCTGTATTGTTTTTATTGAAATTAGACAATGTGCTATCAAGCTTGTCTAATATTTCAACCAATTTTTCTTGATAATTAAATACAGGCTCCTTTTGACAGAAATCTGCAATATCAGCTCTTGCGCCAAGCATTCCTTCGCCTATTTCATTACCATGTTCATCACAGCCTAATAAAGTGCAACCACCGAAATAAAAATCGGTCAAATCAAGATATTTCTCTTTGGCATTATAAGAAAGCTCATTGATAACCAATTCGCAGCTTACTTTTGTTCCATTCTTTCTACGAATGATATTCGCAGCTTCAGTATATTCTTCAGGAATAACAGCATATGCATTAACATATGTCTTATCCTTTTCTTCATCATACTCAAGATAAGGATCTTCTGCCGTAAAACAACCAACTTGCTTTTCTGTATAAACTATCTTTTCATCACCATTTTCATCTTCTTCAATTTCCATATTGTGAGCATAAAAATCATATGTCCCATCATCAAGTTGATGAATATATGCTAAGACAGGTCTATATTTTAAAGTAGGCATAGCGGTCTCCATATTTTCTTTAGAAATATGGCTCCCATTTCTATTGGTTTCGGTGTGACAAACTTTAAATTTTAATTTAAGCATCCCAGGCATATCATTATCAGATACTTCAAAATTTGCAGGAGTAGAAACAACAATCGGGTTGCCTTTTTCTTTTGAACTAAAATTAACAGACTTATTTTGTTCTACAAAGAACTGATATAAATTATCAAGCGTTAAAATTTTATGCATGTAATTTCCTCCTTTCTTGCAGAATAACTATAAACTCTAAAAAAGAGATTGCAGACATAAAATATTAGTAAATGCAATCTTATCATTGCATTCAGAAAAATTAAAAGACGTGGGGCATTCATTAAGAAATACCCACACGCCATTAGAATTATTAACTTGTTTAAATATAGTAGATAGCTTTTTAGCCACCTGCTCATCTTGAGTTATAATAAATTTTTTCTGGCTCATAGAGCTACCTCCTTTAAATTAATTTTGTATTATATGGGATTTATCTGGTTGTTCTGGATCATCAGCATAAAACCATCGAAATCCTCCTGCTGTTTTATAATTCTTTTTATGTTTACAACAACCAATAATTTGTGTATCATCTATCCCAGTTTCTCGTTTTATTTCTTTGGCACCATACCACGTTTTAATAAAAAGATCTCCATCATATTGATTAATGACTTTAGATAATTTACTTCTTTTCCCTGTTAAATGATTTTCTGGATTTTTATAACGTTCTTTTGCCTTATCTCTTAATATTTGACGAGATTCTTGAGAAAGATGTCTGCCATACATTGGGTTATTTTCTGGATTTTGATATCTCTCTTTTGTTCTCATACTTATTTTATTTTTTGTTTCTTGAGAATGATGCGTACCATACCTAGGATTATTTTCTCCTACATAATACATAGATTTATATTCATAAGCACATTCCGCTGAACAAAAAACACGACGATTTCCATTTCTATTATATTTTTCATAATCATATGGAGTAACATTAATTTCTTCTCCACAATTAGTACAATTTGTAGTAATTCTGTTATACCAATAATTTTTTTCTCCAGAAATTGATTCAACAAAAGCAATCCTAGCTTCTTCATATTCGTCAGGTGTTAATTCATATAATTCTTGCTTGTCGCTTCCTTTTATGTGACTCATCATCCACCATGCCGAAACCAACTTTTTATTATCTGGATTTTCCAATGCCAATAAACGATGAGCTTCAAAATGTTCTTTAGCATATAAATCAATTAGATTATTTTCATCATTTGTCCCACCGCAAGATTTTGGTAAAATATGATGTCGCTCATGATATTCATCACCACAAGCAAATCTTCCTCTACTATCAAGTATGTTATTAATAAACTCTTCATATGTTTTCATAATATATCTGCCTCCCTTATAAGCATAAAGATAAAAGTGGTAAGAATATGATAAGGGCATATTCAACGGTTTGCAACCCGCTGTCCCACTTTTATAGCTATATTATAACACATTAATTTCGTATTGTCAAGAGGTTATTTTTGGTTAGTATCTTTATCTCTGGACGCCTCGCCCTCATCTGTAAGCTCATTATCTGGCTTGGTCGGCGCTCCGTTCGATCCATCGCCATTTTCTACATTCCCAGACTGAACATTTGACGACACTAGAGGGGCTATCCACTTGGTTTTAGCAAGTCCAAGTTTATCCTCAAGATATTCTAAACTACGAGTTTGAGCAGGATTAACCCCAAGCAAAGACATTAATTGTAATTTAATTGGTATTCCATATTGTGATAATTTCAATAATTGATCAATCTTATCATCTTTAAAGTATTTGCTAACATCTGAAAATTCGACGATTACATCTTCAACGTTAAAATTATTTTTAATATAAAAGTTAACCCAAACATTAAATTGTGAAACAACGGCCATTGCCGTCATACTTTCAGACATCATTGCATACCGAAAACTAGTGCTATTAGTAATTTTATTAGAATTTAAAACAATATCACCATTTGTCTCAATCAGATTGGTCAATGCTTTATTAACAACATTGGTATCATTAGCTGCATCTGCCTCAAACGTAATATCATTAAGATCCATAGGAGACATACCAAAGGCTACACCTTCTGGCAAAACGCTCTGTAACTTCTGATAAAACTGATTCGCCAATTCAAGGTCAATCTGAAAATCATCTACTTCCTTTGAGCCAGAAATTGTATCTATCTTTGCCCAAATAAGTTTATATGCAGATAGCTCGTCTTTAACTGCCTGAATTTGAGACAAATCAACAAGGTCGATTAAAGAATTAAACAATCCGCTCAATGGAGGAACACCATAATCTAAATTTTCCTCATTAATTTTTAAGCAAAATGTTTGTTCTGGTGGCAATTCCTGCCAACGCAATTTACTATCAGACTTATATGAATTATACATCTTCTTGAAAACAGGGTCATATACATCAAGATAAAAACTATTAGAACCATCAAAAAACGAAAAATTAAATGCAAAATTAATCTTGCCACTATAATAGTCAACACTAGAAATTTTACAATAATCTGGGTCTAGAATATGTAAAAAGAATAAGTCATCTTCTGGGTTTCCATAGCAGAAACAATACACAACATCATCCAGCCACGCTTTAATTAAACATTTTCTAATCTGTGTATCAAGATGCATTCCCTGTACATAATTGCTTGTCTTAATATAATTTTGATAAGAAGAATCTTCAACTTCTCCATTATCATTTAATCTTGGATAAACAATATAGCTTTTTGCATCAAATTGATTAGCTTTATTTAACACAAGTCTTCTATACACATGACTAACTGTATATAAAAACTCAGATAATTTTCTAAGGTTCTTTTGGTTACTTTCCGTAGAAGGATTTTGTAAATAGCTTCTAAGATTATCTTTAGAATATATAGTATAAGACTGTGATTTACTACTTGTTAAATCAATTAATGTTAAAATATCTTTAACCGCAGCAAATCTCGCTCTAGCTTTTTCGTCTTTTTGGAGAGCCGCTATGCGCTCTTGTTCTGTTAGCTCTTTCTTTTTCTGTTCAAAACTTTCCAAAGGCATCGGCCTCCTTTCTTATCCAAATATTTTTTCAACCTGTTTGCGTGGGGTAACAGGTAGCATATCTATAAGTTTATAATTTGTTGTACGTTTTTTATTACGAATACGCTCTGCTCGTTTTTCTGAAAGCGCCCACGCACATAATGCAGCGCAGTAGCTTCTATCGTCGTGCAGTTTATTGGCTTTTTCTGGTATCAAATCAAAAGAGTCTTTCCCTGAATCTCTTTTTTTACGTACCATATTAACCATTTCTTCTTTCATAGCATCGATATTTTTAAGTGCAATTTCTTGATATGGATCAAGTTTCACAATTTTTGTTTTAATACAGGAAGATTTTTTCATTTCTTCTTCAACCTTCTGCGCAAATTCTGCTTCTGGAATATTTTGCTTTTTTAGTTCTTCAGAAATACGTTTCTTCTCTGAATTATATAATTTATCATCAACCTCAAATAAAGTTAAATAACCCTTATTATCATAATCATTTGTGAAACTAATACAATCAAGATTCATCATTTCAATAAGTGCTTCATATATAATCGACTTATATTGAGTAGGGGAGACAAGCTTTAATTTATTAATAGCATTAGGATATTTACTAACATAATCGGCACTATATTCTTTATCTATCAAACCCCTATGTTTATTTCCCTTATCATCTACCCAATCTTCCATCAAGTAGTCTGCAATATTTACACCACCGCCACCAGAACCAGCATCTATTAAAACGGCTTCTATATTTTCATAATCTGGAGCGTTCCCATTATAATCCAATATAAGCTCTTTTAAATATTTAATCTGATCTGGCGTTTGCATTGGAGTTTTTCTCTTCTTTCCAACATCAAGTAAATTAACACAATTTACAATACGTCCTTTATAATCACTATGCTCATCAATATAAAGTTCCATTATAAGAATAACGCTATTATCTCTAGAACGAGCAGGGTCATATGCAAATATAAACTTTTTCTCGCCCGTATCGTTATACAACAATGGAACACGAGTTTCACTATTACGAGCAATGGTACCGCGCTTAATAATGGCATTTAAACCAGCATCTGTCGTAAATTCACAATAATACTCACGGCGTGCTTTTTCGGGATTCGTCGCCATTTCAGTTTCAACTGTACTACGCATAAGCAAAGGGGCGATGACTTTACCATGCATGGTCGGTTTAAAAGCAACTTCACAATCTATATGGGCAACAAAATAATCTTGATCTCCCATAAGTTGTCGTTTAGCAAATTCTCTATATAGACGATAAAATTCAGTATCAGTACTCGATGCTGAACTAATATAAAATTTTTGGTTCGGAATATTTGTAGGAAATGTACGAAGTCTAATCGGGTCAATAAGATTACCATCTCTATCCTTACCGGTTTTAAAGCTTTTATTAACAATGGCAAATGCACCATAAACTTTCATCATTTCTGCCGACAAGAAGCCGGACTCATCAAATATTACAGTTCCACGCATACCTCTCTTGGCATCTATATTACTATTTAAGGTTTGAGTCATTGAACCATTATATAAAGAATACGTAAAACCATTACTTGAATGACTGAATCCATCTCCTGCAGCATTTTTAATTTCCACTTCGTGCTTAAAAATATATCCAGTTGAACCAACCATTTCATCAATATTGTCATTAGCCAGACGTTCGAGCGTTGTAAATGTTTGTTCAGCCTGTCCGCCTGATCCTGATGCTATATAACTCCAAAAGTTATTAAATAGCATCCCTTTGGACATAAGAATTAAATCAATTACTGTAGATTTTCCCAATCCACGGGTCGCAACAACCAGTACATTTGGACAATTCCAAGACCTTTGAACTATCCATGCCTGTGCATCAATTAATTCTATACCGAAAAAATCACTTATAAATCTAACAGGATTACATTGATAATATTTTTGTAATTCTGCAATTTTTATCAATGATTCTATTTTACGAGTTGACATTGCATATACACCGGGTTTTACATATACAACGTTACTTTCATTCATTATATCCGAAAGATACTCATCATTCATTTCATCAATTATTTTGATCTTCATCTGACTGCTCATTTTCGGATACCTCCTCGTTAACAGGTTCTATTTCACTAAGAGGGGAGAAGAGTTCATTTAAATTGATAAGATTCTCTTGCGGCAATAAATCATGCTCAGACAACGTATCTTTCAAATCTAAATTTTCTCTCAATAAAATCCTACATATCTCTTTATAACTTTCCCTTTCACTAGTAAGTTGAGTTACAAGCTTTCTTTGCTCCGCAACAATATCAGAATATTCAGACTCATCAAGAGCAAGTTGCTTTAAAATAGAAGCATTACTCAAATCCATAACCTGTTGCATACCTTTACATGTTGCAATGTCAAATCCATTAACTTCTCCCTCGCGGAGATTTAATTCTTTAATTTTTTTAATTTTACCAGTCCAAGTATTTTCACCTTTACTCTGATTTTTATTATGTTTTAAGCTTAAGCAAGATTGTTCCGCCAACAAAGAAACGGTAGAGGCTATATTTTTCTTAGAATCTAGGTAAGATTTAATTTCACCAGATTTATTAGAAACATTTGGAGAAGACATAGCCTTTGCAATCATATCATCCAGCTTTGCCTGTTGCGAAAATCCACGAACAATAGTGATCGCAGAAGAAATTCTCATCATGTCATCATTTTCTCCACTTGCATCCAAATATCCAATCAACTGAGAGTAGAGCAGTGGCTTATCTTCTTCTTGTTCATGCTCAAAAGGATCATATCCAAGTAATCTAATAACATCTATACGGTTTTTTTCATACTCTTCATTGATTTCTTGATTTTTTGGGCGTTGGTCTTCTGATAATTCCTTTCCAATATCTTGTTTAGCTTGCTTAATTGCTTCCTCTTTATAATTTGCAAATAAATCCCCATCACGCCAACGCATCGTTTTATACTGCGGCATACTAATATTTTTAATATATGCCGCCCATATATTACTACGTTGCTTTGGATTTTTATCATTTATATACTCAAAATAACTAGAATTCCAAATATTTTCGAGGAAGGGTTTATCAAGACGTTCAAGTGCTTCTTGGACGGACGCCTTCGTGCAATCACCATATGTCTTAGTCCTAGCATTATAATTTCTTGCAATCTTTTCTGCACAATCCTTACACATTACCGTTTTGCCAGTCATCACAAGCGGATCAGAGCTCATATAAAAATCTCCAGCTTTTTTAATGGTGTTACAATATGGGCACAAATATTTTTCAATTTGACAAGCCTTAGAAGTTTGTCTTCTTCCAGCACTTTTACCTGCCGCCATAACTCTTCCTCCCTCCTGATTAGCATTTTGTCACGAATATTATATATTATTCGTGACAAATCTCAACGGATTCATCGTTTGCCTGTTTCTTAAGACTATCATTCAGCTCCGAAAACGCAGCCTCGAAAGCTTCGTCACGCTTAAAAACAAAAATAGTCTTATCTGGGTTTTCCTTAGACTGCTTAATATCTGCAATAGTACATCCAGCGCGTAATAAACGTCTGGCGCATCCGGGGTTAAAAACTAACTTAAAATTCTTTTTAATGTCTTCCATTTTATTATGTTCTCCTTTATTTTTTGTTATTTATATTATTAAAACGGCAGTAATTATTAATTACTGCCGAAATAATATTAATTTTGTATTGTTTATAATTTAATATTATAGGTGCACTGTCTACCATCTTCCGGCGTAAAAATTACTAATGTTTGTCCCGGAGATGAATATAATCTCTTATTATTAGAATACTCATCTGCTCCACATAAGGAACGAACTAGAATAGATTCAATACCAAGTTGTTCAAACTCTTCAATGTGGTGCTTGTCTGCAAGGAACGAATAATCAATTGTCTTCCCATAAAGCTTTGAAAAAATAGTATTTGCAATAACGCCAAAATTCTTAATCTTATCAAGGTCTCCATGGCAACCAATTATATTATATCCACACACACTAAATGCAATAAATTCATAGTAATCACTTTCAACTATATTAACACGATTATTATTCTGTAATCTTTGCTTTAACCACCATGGAATAATACGTTCCATATTATCTGAGTGAATACTATCATCCTTATTTTGGATTGTTCTTGCATGATTACCATATGTAGAATATACATCAACTTGTTTCACTTTAGCAGAAAGCTCATTAATGAATTGCGCCAAAATTTCAGAAACATGCATAAGCTGCTCGCATGTATTTTCTTCAGACATAACTCTGCAGCCAGAATGAATAGCGCCATGAATTTCATCGCCAAGTAACATAATATGTAATTTTTCAACATGGTTATACTTTAAATATTGAGAAACTTTTTCATAAAGCTTTTGCACTCTCTGCTTGCATATATCAGTATTATATTTATTCCAAATATTGTCTGAGACTTCTCCATAGTGCCAATCCGCTAAAACCAAAATAGCCTCTTTGCCAGATTCAACTACTGGAATATCTGAAAAATTATTTAATTCACGAACCGGAAGAGATTTAGCGACCTTAATTAATTCTTCTGTTAAATGGTCTGAGCGGGCATCCATAGTAAGGATTTTATTATATTCACGCCTTTGGTCTTGAAATTGTTTTTTGGCTTTATAAAGTTCTTCCTTCTCTTCACGAATTTTCTTCAAATATTCATCCTCAGTGAAAAATGTACTTTCATTCGCTTCCATCATTTTATTAAAACTCTGTACCTTTTTTCTATAAGCACTTTCACCATAATTATATCCAAGAGATTCATTTAATATGTCAGCAATATTTTGCCACGTTAAGCCTTGTGACTCTTTCATAGAGCATATACGCAATATATATTGTTCTTCATTTTCATTAACTAATTTCTCATACCCCATAAAATCACCCCAATTATTCTCCATTAATTCTATATCTAAATGGCTGACTAAATTTGGCATATGGGATAACTCTTTCTGGGGCCATCAAAGTTGTATTATCACGCGGGTTTCTAACTTCGCGTGGGGCAACTCTACGAGCGCCAATTGTAACACCGGGGATTAATTTCATCTCAGCATTTTCATCAAAACTTGCTTCCTGCATAACATCAACAACTAGCGCTTCTAGAGCAGTTAGAAACTCTTCAATATTATACTTATAAAAACCTGTACGATCTGCGAGTTCATTAATTATATCTTGCTTTTTTAGTATTTTATTCATTTTTTGCTCCTCCTAATTTGTATTTTATTCATAATCCTCATCATACGAAATAGACATAGAAACCGGCTTATCTAAAAAATCTACAAATAATCTGGATAATTCAATAAATTCACCAGTGTCTGGATTCTCAATTCCAATAACGTTATTCTCGTCTAGACCAAGTACTCCCTTTGCAGAGAGCTTATAATTCTTGTTAATACTTGCTTTTGCCATATTTATTGCTCCTCCTAATCATTCAAGTTCATCAGCTTTTGTTGAAACAATGCCTCTATGATTTGTTGTTAAATGACAAATCTGTGCATATGATTCATCTTTGAAATGCTCAATATATTTAACAAAACCACTATTTTCTGGATGGTGATACAAATCACATTGTCCACTATGACCAATTACAATAGTTTTAGAAGTATCAGAAATTCTTGTTAAAACCTTTTTTAATTCATCTGTATACATATTTTGTGATTCTTCAATAATAACGACTTTATTTTCTAAATTGCACCCTCTTAGATAAACATGAGAAATGCAATCAATATATCCAGTTCCATTCTTTTGATTTTCTACTCCTTCTTGAATGACAGAAGTAAACGGATTAATTCCAAGCTTTGCAAGTGCATCATATAGTGGAGTAGTGTAAATAGATACTTTTTCGTCCGCGCTACCCGGAAGAAATCCAAGTTTTTCTTCCTGAACAGGGCTAACTATATACACGATGCCATCATATTCGCCATGTTGTACTAAAAGGTTTGCGGCAGCTACAGCCATTAATGTCTTGCCAGTACCAGCTCTTGCATTCGCAAATACAATTAATTTATCCGGATTCAAAATGGCATTTACAAATTCCTTTTGTTCGTTATCTAATGTAAGACCATAAAAGGGGTGCCCCTCAACAGTTCTTGGAGCATCTCCATACTCGTTTGTGATAGTCTTTTTCTTTGTAGCCATATAGTCCCTCCAAATTATAGAATCTCATCAATATCTTTAATAATTCCATCAGCCATGCCAAGAGTAACAGCCTCTTCGCATGTGATATACCATTCTGTACTCTTTTTCTTATTAAAAGTCTTAGAGTCAATGGATGTTTTATCTAAAATATAATTTCTCATCTTGTCAACAAGGGCTTTATATTGTTTCATTTGCTCAGTTGTTTGCTCAAATGAACCACCACAGCCACCGCTTCCACTATGAAGCAAATAATTAGTATTTGGCATAGCAAAACGCTTATGTCCAGATAATGCAATTAAACATGCTGCCGAATATGCCCATCCCATATTAACAGTTATAATTGGCGTCTTACTGATTTCTACAAGCCCAACAAAAGACAATGTATCTTCTAATGTGCCTCCAGGAGAATTAATAAATATCTTAATTGGTTTTCTATCCTCTGGTGGAGTACCTTTGTCTTCTCTGTTCCAATTCATAATCAGCTTTGATGCTTCAAATAGGCTTTCATCAATTTCCCCCTCGATCCAAATGCTACGATTTTCTACATCCTTATAGAACTGTAGGAGCTCTGGGTTTGGTAATGAAAGATTCTCAATTGAATTTGGAATTGCGATTGCTAATTGTTCCATGTCTTGTACCTCCCTGTTGTGTGTTTTATTTAATAAAATATAAGCATATTCTTATATCATTACTATTTTGTATCAATCCATTTTTTACAGTAGCAAAAAATGCAAGTAAATCACTTGCATTTTCTACATTAATTTTGTATTGTCTATTTTGAGGCGACCCCCTACATATTCTTCTTTCTCTCTCTATATCTTTGTATTTCTAGCCTCTTTAATTCTCGCAAATGATCTCTTCTACATTGTTCGCATCTACAAGTTTCCGTAGCAAGAGGGCTTACTAAAAATCTTTTTCCACATTCAATACATTCAATTTCAACGTCACTAGATAACTCATAATCTGGGCGATGAATACTACAATACTTTGCTGAATTTGACCTAGCCTTAAACCATCTGCCACAAACATCGCATCTTTTATATCCACCATTTTTATAATTCAAAAATGCATAAGCAAGTTCCAAATAATCATATTCATCAAGCGTAAGGACGACTTCGTCCTCATCATGATCTACAAAAGCGGCAGTCAAGGCATTATAACCTATACTGAAATTCTGTTTGAGTAATCCTTCCTTATATGCAAATCCAAAATACAAATCTCTATCTTTGGCTGGTATAACAACCCTTGCAAATTTAAATATTTCAGAAGTCTTTGCGTAAAATGTATCATTATCTCTTTGACTTTCGGCATTTTGATATTTTGCTAATGCTAAAATGACAAATGCAATTTTTTCTTTCCTTATATCATTTAAAGACATGATTTTGTCCATTTCTCTTTTTGTAATATTAATAGTATTTACATCTTTAATTTTATATTTATAAGCCTTATTAATATCCTTATTAATGGTATTTATATACCCCTGATACATAAAACCATTATAATTTTGAGCCATAAAGTCAACAATTTTCCAAAATACATCATTCTTATCTGCAGGATTTAATTGTGTATAATAAATTGCCGCATTCCAAATTGCCTGAGTTATACTAACCCCGTCAATATTTTTATCCTCTATAATGCTATAAATCCTACTTTTTTCATTAAAATTAAATCTCATCTATAATTTCACCTCCAATTCTAATAGTTTTATTAGAAAATTTCGTACCACAACAACAAAAATCTGCATTTTCACTCTTTTCTGGATATATAAGAGTATTATCATGTTTTTCTAACATATTTTTAATAATTTGAGTACCACAAACATCCCAAACTATAGTTTTACTCATTTTTCCAGTATAGCAAATATCTAATAAAATATCACAAAGAGACTCTTCATTCGGGCAAATAGACGTCATATCTTCTATGAGAGTTTCTAGAAGTCTGTCTTTATCCTCTAATAATATCTTTCTTTCTTCTTCATTATTAATTTTTCTACTATTTAAAGTCTTCAAATTCATTAAATAATGCTCGCACAAACCTTTAATTTCTGCATAAGAGCTTCTTTTTACATTATTTTTTGATTTATAAATACTATAGTCAAATTCTAATTCTTCACAAGAAAAATTTTCATCAAATTCTTCTTCTATTTTTCTACAAATGCGATTCATAGTAGAAGGAGACATATCAATAGGGCATTTTGCAGAACAATATTTAACAAATTTCGCCGCATCTTCACTTAAATTATCCATTTTTAGCATATCTTCAAACGAAATGCCATATAGGCCAATTGATTTTGAATTGACTTCTTCAATAAATTTTTGATAATTAATTCTTTCTGTATCATAGTTATACATAAAGAAATACGGCTTTTTATTTGCACAAATTGTTTGATTAAATGCTTTTTTCTCTTGAATTTCCTCAGAATCATCAGATTTTATAATATTTGCACCATATTGATACCATTCTTTTGGCATCGGAATAGGTAAAATCCCCTTTGCTTTATCAATTTCTCTTTGCTGCAGTGCTTGACCACATTGAGTTCTATATCTTAATGTTTCATATTCTTTACTATTTGGGGTATAATTTGCCATTAAACTTGTCATTTGTGTAATTTTATTTGTTATAGAGCCAATTTTACTGCCAAATCCAGCCTTATTTGAAGCAATTATATCCTCTTCTTTAACTACTTTTTTAGGAGCCTTTGTCTGTATGCAATTCAATGCAGGAAGATTAGTTTGTCTTCTTATCAACGACGCATTATTTGTTGTAAATAATAAATCACCATCAAAATCAAAGCCATTTAATGCAGCTGGCATTGTATCCCATCCGTTTACAACTATACAAGTATCAATATATTGAAACCAATCAAGAGCTTTTTTATCTTTACATATATTTTGAGCAACTATAGAATGAGCATTACTCATTGGTGCTCTGAAACAAAGAACTCTATCTACACCTTCATCATACCAATATTTACTATAAATTTCACCGGCCTTTAAAATTCCATGTGGTTCTAATCCAAACATACTTTCACAAAGAGCGTATAAATCTCCAGAAAGGATTTGGAAGTTTCCATGCAGATCCAAAACACCAATTTTAGCGTCTTTTATTCGTCTATTTATCATTTTTTTGATTTTTGAACGAATATAAGGATCATTTATAGCAATTTTATCAATCATAAGCGCTTTTGCAATATTTTCAGCAAAAATTACATTTTTCTCGTTTAATCCCTTGCCACATAAATATGCAACGCTTTTTCTTGGATCTAACTCCATAATATCTTTAATTTCATTAACTGTTGGTGCAATAAGCTCATCTATATCATCATCTGTAAGATCTAAAGACTGTATAAATTGATAATTTAATTGTCTTATATCATCATTTTCTTCCTCAGATGTTTTTGTAACCCTTAAAGTATAATGATTCGCAATACATTTTTCATAATAATCTTCCCATGAAGAATAACTGCCGCACAACTTAAGCTGACTTTCAGTTAATATTAAATCAGCATCGCGTATATCTCTTTCTTTCCCCCAATAATCTTTAATTAAATACTTTTCTGGATGTTCTACAGACGCACCAATAATTTCTTCTGCGAATCTAATAAAATCAAAAGTGAGAGCCATGCCTTTTGTAAACGCACAACGCATATTACATCCGCTCATTGTATGTTCTGAGTCTCCATTTAGCTCTCCATTCCACCTTTTAGATAAGTTGGGGAGCATCATTGAGCACCCATCCGACATATTATTTTCAAAATCTTCATTATGTTTCTCTGTTACTTTTGGCTCTACCGTTGGATCACTGTCATCTATTTCAATAAAATTCGTCTTAAAATGAACAACACAGTCTTTTACAACAATAATGCCTCCGGGAATATTACTTTCACGAGATCTAGGCCAGCTAACTGGAATTGATGCACTAGCGGCAAGTGATTCATAGGCTCCATACTTAGCAGGAGAGAGCTTTACATCTGTATTCCTGCCATTTGCTATGCGTCTCTTTAACTCATCATGAATATTTACACTTTGCCCATTGTACTCAACGCATCTATCTGCGGCATATACAACACTAGATGTTTTTACTCCATTGGTAGTGCAAATCAATCTTTTATATGCAACTCCATTTACTTTAAATCCTTTATTTGCTCTATCATAATCAGAATTTTTATCAAAAACCACACACAAATAATCCTTTTTGAACTGTAAATCATATAATTCTGTATATTTTTCTGAAACTTTTTTCTTGTTGTCATCACTATTTGGCTGTTTTTTAATTTCTTTTATGTCTTTTTTAATTTGTTTTGCTCTTGAATCATAATCCTCAGTTCCATTTAATTCATTAATCCAAGTTAAAATTTGTGAATCAGCCAAAGAAACAACAACCCCAGGAATTTTTCTTGCGTCTGACAATGGTAACTCTAATTCCCAATTATTTTGCTTGAGCAGACTTGAATTAATTTTATATATATACTGTTGTGTTTTTTGCTGTTTTGCCAAACGCACCACCTCCAAACCACAAAATTATTCGCCAATTTCTCTTATTTCATAACAATTTTCACAAAAATTATCGCCATTTTTTAATTTAACGTATTCGCCATTTATCCAATCTCCACAATTATCACATTTATGTGTTTCTGCATAGGTTCCACCACAAGATGGGCACCCATCCCATTCTTCATATGGAGGGGAGTCCAAACCGTGTGTTTCTATCCAATGTTTAGGCTCGTTAAAAATACAACCACAATCCAAACAAATAAACATAATTATCACCACCATTCAAAATTACTCAACCGTCATTGTCATAAGATTTCCATTTTTATCTGGAATACCCATAAAACTTATATTTGTTGTTAATGATTTGTTAGATATATAACTTGCAACCTCCCTACCAATGATGTCATAACAGTTAACCGTATCTGCCGACATTTCAATTGTGTTCAATATTGGCTTTACTAATTGAGTAATATATACTTGTTGCCCATTCATATTTGTACGTATTTTCAAATAAAATGGTTCACCACTTTCAAAATCAATGGCACTCATATCATAATAAGAAGTCCCACAATACGGGCATTTATTCTTATTAATATCATATGGAGCTCCGCAATTAGGGCAGTTTCTTCTTCGCATCAAACCACTCCTTAATAGGCTGCTTCTTCTTTAATAAATTTTAAAATTTCTTTTGCGCAACCATCATCATCTGCATGGCACTCAAAGCATCTAAACGTAGTCGCACAATCATGATATACGAGCTTAGAAAACCAAGATGCAAGCTCTTCATCAGACATAGAACGAAATTTATCACCATTCGTCATTGGAACTTCAATTTCACCAGTTCCATTACATTCAAGACATTTTTCACTCCAGATGGAGCAATCATTAAATTTTGAAATAAAACCATGCCCCTTACAAGCAGGGCAACTAATTTTCTTTTTCATAATTCACCTCAACCAAATTGATATTCTACATGACCGCATCTATCACAACAATATTCATATTTCGCAGGATAAGAAGTTAGTACTACCATTTCATTGCGACGCATACCGCCTTTATGACATTTAGGGCAAATATACTTTGGTTCTGACCATTCTTGTGGATAGCACATAGAATCTTCAATAAATTTACGATATTCATCCGCAGTAGGGAGCCCTGTATTTAATTCACTCACAGATACATCACCGGTATTTTTACCATAAGTAATTTGCAACGTCTTCATATCAGTAGTTGTAGTAGTGGTAACAGTCTTATTGATAGGAAAATCATTATTCTGACAATTCTCACAAGGGTTAATGATACTCCAATATGGCCCGTTATATGGACAATTCTCACATAATTTATTCATATATTTTACCTCCGTATATTTTTTAAATTATTTTTATCAAAATGGTTAATAGCGAAAAGTCCTACAATAAATGCTAGAACAATCACGCATACTTCTAAAGACATAATAAAACCTCCAAAATTTAATCATTATACAATTGGAATACAATACTAATTTAAATATCAATACATGCACCCATGAGTTTATACTATTAAAATTTTCATTTGAATTAATATTGTATTGTAATAAAAATATTACTTATTTCTGCTTGCCTGTAGACGAGCGGCAATTGCAGCCCTTTGCTCATCTGATAGATTTACCTGCTTAGGAGGAGAAACCTTAATCCAAGACTTAGGCACCTCAAACTCCGACATTTCATCTGAACTACGAACAACATGGATATCCGGATTCACACCAACAAGTTTATTAAGCTTATTTCTCAAGGCCTTATTGAAAGTATAAACAGAGGCGGTCTTTTCTTCTTCGTTAAAATTAATAATTGTTTCACGCTCATAAGATGTTAACATAAATATATAACCTCCATTAATATCATATTATTCTCACTTCTTTAATCCCACAACGAAAAGAAGTATTCGCTAAAGAGCTTAAAAAACTCATTTTTAGCATTTATCCGTGTTTCATATTCTGTTTTCCAATCCATATTGTCATAAATTTCATTATTTTCGTCCATTTTATCAAGAAAGCCAATCATTTTATCAAGGATAGTATCATATGCCTTTTCATTTTCTTCATCCCATGTTTCGTAATCATTGAATTCAACAACACATGGACTACCGAATCTATTATGACGATAATTTATTAAAATCTCTCGCATCATATCTATAAAATATGCAAAGGTTTCCCATCGGGCAACAGGAGAGTAGCCATGCTTGAGCGTAAAGAAAATGCGTTTAAAAAGAATATGGATGTCTCTGAAATTTTTCCAAAAATACTTACCACGGTACATAAAAAGACCACAAGTAATTTTATTCATAGCCAATTCTCCTCCATTTTACGCATATCCTCATTGAACCTCTTTTCTGTAGCTTCAACATCTGCCAAAACATCTTCTTTTGTCTTACCAAGCTTTTTGAGGGTGCGTTCAATCTTATCTTTTGCCCAAACTGCTAGGTCGTTCCAACCAACGCACCAAACAGTACCTACAATATCATTATAAGGCTCCAGACCTTCGTTTAAACATTTTTCGCAATAAGCATTGATACAAGCGCCGAGAGTAGACGCTGCGACGACCACAGGAGCTTCCTTGCCACATACTTCACAGACGCCATGTCTAGCCATATCAGTAAAAGTCTTTTTCATCAATACAAATCCTCCGAATATAATTCATTTTTCATAATTTAATCTTTTCTTTCATAATGTCCAGGAACCCACACTAGGTTCTCGCCGTTGATCTCCTCCCAAGCATCTGCCATTTCAGTAAGACACTCAAGACAACAAATCCAAGTACTACAACATTGATCCTTTAGAAGTTCTTCAGAAGCTTTGTCAAAAAGGGCAGTAGGGATTCTTTCTTTTACTTCTTGTATGTCCTCATTAATGCGTTTCTGTATGATAGGAGAAATATCAATAGTAGGACATTTATCAATTAAATCATATTCATCATCAAATTTGATTTCTCCACGTATATATTTGTCTCTTAGCTTCTTTAGTTCATCAGCATCAATCGGGCGCATTAGTATTTTACCTTCTTTCTTTTACCGTACTTACAGAAAAATTCCGAATCATCCGGGCATTTCGTCTGAAGCGCCCAACAATAAATAAAATTTTCTCCTTCATCATGATATTCGCAATCCTTACAACGTACAATAGGAACGGCATCAATGGTATGTGCTGTATCAATGCAATAAAATGCCGTTTCCTTATCCTCATATTCACCGAAGTGTTCGTTCTCAATAGTGCCTCTCAGCTCATCGGCATCAATCAGTCGCATCTATAATATCCTCCAAACTTGCAAATAGTAGTGATAGGTCTGGCTTAACCTTTTGTTCAAACTTGCAATGTTCCATATTGTTTAGCAGATTACATCCTGAACCTTCCAAAAAAATATTATGGTGTGTACATTCAGTGCAATTTTCTTTATTAGTATATTCAGCCATTTCCATACCTCCATCCATCTTCGCTCCACAATTTGGACAGAATTTTGATAATACAAATTCATTATTACAATCCAATGTGGCTTCTTCATTGCAGTTAGAACATTCATATCCGGCAATTGGGTCACGCCCTGCAAATTCTGGATTCCAGCCCGTTACCTCACTTTCATAAAAAGGGATCCAAATCCCATGCACAACCGGCGTAACGTCGGTAGAGGGCGCATTTTTAATTCGCCAGATTGCGTCTTCTGTTCTATCTCTTTGGTATGGGTATTCGACAGATTTCAGCCATTCAAATTCTGCAAGCAGCGCTTCCCGATCTATATATTCAGGCATTATATTCATCTCCATCCATTTTTGCGCCGCAATTAGGGCAGTATGGCGACCTTACTTTATTTTTTCTATTGCACCAAGCGTAATCTTCCTTGTATACTTTTTTCTGACAAACTGAGCAATACACTCCAGCATTTGCGCAATCAGCTAACGATATCCAATGTCCATGTCGTACCGGAGCAGCATCAGTTATAAATGAATTCATACAAGAATAGCAAACCTGTATACCTTCTGGAATAATTTTTCCGCAGCATACGCAACGATTTTCCATATTTAAATACCTCCTTTAATTTTGTATTGTTATTATAACACATTTTTCCAGTTTGTCAATGGGTTATAGTTCGTTATCTTCTGGTAATTCATAAAATTCATATCCATCATTTGTTTCTACTAAATAGCCATATTCAATAAGATCCGCAATAGCGTCATAATAAGACGACTTCGATAGCCCAGTTTCTTTCATGACATGTGTTCTGCGCAGAATTGGATTCCAGCCGTCATCATTTTGCATGAAATAAGTATATAGATAGAATCCAGACTTTGTTAGTACACGCATAGCTTCTTTATTTGCCGCCACATTGGCTTTATAGTAATGATGATCCTCATCCATAATTGTCTTATTGATAAGGACTTTTTTCTCCATTGCACCACCCCCAAGTTAATTTTGTGTTGTAATAATAGCACAAGGTTTTAATTTTGTCAAGAGGGTGTGTCCCAATTTTCGGAATATAGTGTCCTAATTTTCGGAAAAATTATTCCAGAAAATAGGACGCTTAATATAATATATATTAATATAATAATTTAATATAATATAAATCACAAAAAACAAGATGGTATGGGCGCGGCGAGTGGTGGTTAAAGATAGTGTCCTATTTTTCGGAAAAAGTGTGTCCCATTTTTCGGAAAAAAAATTCCGAAATTTAGGACACTTAATATAATTATATTTAATATAAAAAATATTAATATAATAGGAGGGCAAAAGAGAAATAGTTTGAATGGTATTTGGGTTTGGTTGGGTATAGTTTATATGGACAGGTGTGGGAGATGGTTGAAAGCGTTCTGGTATATGATAGGCTGATTTTGCAATATGTGTGGTGTATATATTATATCAACCCTCTAGCGAGTTTTTGCCGACTCGTTTCACTTCGTCTTCAAAAAACGTCCCAGTCATGGGACTCTCGCTTTGTCTGGCTTGCTAAAGCAAACCATCCAAAATAAGATTTGAAACGGATTTTGGCAATGATTAGTTGGTGTGTAAATGTTTGTATAGTAATTGGACAGATATTTTTGATGAATTTTATATATTCTGGATTGAATTATAAAGAAATTGTTGGTTAAATTAGCCGTTTTACAATTTTGATGCTGTAATAATTAAGAGAAAATTTATAGCAAAAGTTTAATATATAGGTAATTATATGTTGTTATTTTACGATTCATATTGTTAATTTAATCTGATAAATGATTTGTTTTATAATTTATATAATGGATAATTTTGTATAAAGAGACGTGTAAAATGGGTTTGATAGTGGGAAATTATTAGAAAAGAGTGCTGTTTTATGTGGCAGTGGTCAACGATATTTAGATGATATTTAGGTAATATTTGACACAATAATAGTGAAAAAGTTTAGAGAAATTTTTCTGAGTTAGTGTATATGATAACCTCGTATACCCAACATTGAAAAAACCATTGCAAACGCTAGTTTTATGTACCCCGGATGCGTGATTACACGTCGAAAAAATCAATTTTCTCAAAATATCAATTTTGAGAAGTTTTTTGCTTTTCTGGCTGTCAAAACACAAAAAAATTGTGCTATGTTGGTGGTGGGCAACGGCTCAGCGGTTGACTGAGTTTGTTAGCCTTAGCTACTTAACTGTAGCAGATTGGAGTTAATCATGTTGAAAGTTACTTTGGCAAATGGTACTGTTATCGAGGCTTCTACCGTTGAAGAATTGGCTGCTGTTCAGTCTCTTCTTTCTTCTTCTGTTCCTGGTAAGCCTACCAGGACTACCGGAATGAGTGCCGCTGAAAAGTGGGAAAAGAGCAAGGCTGACAGAGCCGCTGAACGTGAGGCATTTTACAAGACACATAAATGTGTCAAGACAGCTGACGAAAATAGGGCTATGGTCTATGAAGCTATGGGCTATGTTCCCAAGTCTGGAATGTACTTTGACAAGGCACTTTACAAGGCTACTGCAAAGAAACTCGGCGTTCTCGGTAAGTCCGGTAAGGTTGTCGGCACTTATGAAGAGATCAAGTAACGCGACCTGATCCCTATAGCCTCTCACCCTTCGGGGTGAGGGGCTTATTTTTTTGTGTGAACGGTTTTGTATTTTTTCAAGCCGTTCACTTTTCTTATGTTCTCGTGTCTATGTGTTTTTGCATAGATGCGTTTTTATATATTTCACCGGGCTATGAGGTGTGAGTCCCCATAGCTTAACAAACAAACACCCAGTGTGAAACAGACGAGCATTATATGCTAGTCAATCTCGACGAGTGTGAAACACGAGTCAATAATATTTAGGAGGTACAAATTATGAAAAAGTCCATCATCATCTTCTCTGCTATCTGTCTCATGCTCATTGCCTATATCATTGGTGTCAAGGTTGGTCGCAACGAGGCTATTCATAATGCTTACTTGGTGAGTGACGACGGCGATACCTACGTCATTGGTTACGGCTACAATAATGACGACGAGCTTGACGATGAATATCATGAATACATCCGAGAGGAGGAATAATCTATGAACAAACTAACCCTTATCCAATTGCTCAACGTAGCAAACATCCCTTTCTTATCTTACACCGACAAGGTTGTCTTTGTGGTTGACAATGAACTCCACGAATGTTTTCTCGATGAGCACGATTGTGTAGCCGCAGAAGAAACATGGTTTGACGGATGCACACTTGATGATTATGTCAAAGAAGCTGGGAGGAATAAATGCACTCCACCATGTGAAGATGAGGAGGTTGATGAATAAACATGAGCATTGAATTACTACTTAAAACTCTGGCGCTCAAGTGTACACATATCATTTGCACCGACCTTAGCATTGTGTTTGAGGTCGGCAATGTTTTGCATGAAGCAATGTATGCACATGGTCATGTCTATCAGGAGTACATCTTGAGTGACATGACACTCAACGACTACATTGCACTTTGCAAAACTCATCATGTTCACTATCAACAAATTGCTTAGGAGAAACACAAAATGACATTTACATTCACTGACCTGAAGAATCTCTACTATGGATGTCACTTCATTGGCTGGGCTGATGGCATAATGCCAACAGCTTACGACGCAGGAGTTCTATTCGTTGCAGATAGCAACCACAACATCATTGCACAGTTTGAGAGCGTCTATGATGAAGAACGTGACATTTGCATTGGCTTTAAGCCCAACGAACTGAACATTGAAATGCTTGGGCATCACACAATTGACTTAATGGAGTGGCTTGACGGTGGATGCACAATCAGAGAGTTTTGAGCACAACAAATTATTTGACGGCTAATAAACTTATAACCAGTGGGCGTAAGTGTTTAGCTTACGCCTATTATTATGGGCTTATTTACTGACTACCCACTAGCAATAGGGGTTAAGGTCAAGCTCATAGGAAGGAGCAAACAATGACTAAGTTTGAACAAAGAGGTATCAATTTCCAGTATGATGCAACAACTAAGGAGCAAGCACAAAAATCTTTCCAGTATTCTTGCGACTGTTGCTGCAACAAGGGTATGCGCATTGATTGCGACCACTGCGCAATCAGCTACACCCACAAAATGGTTGTGGCGTATTTTGAAACTAAGGAGGAAGAAGCCCACTAACAATTAAATATCACTGGTCAAATCAACAAGTATAAAACAGGAGGATTGCAATATGACTAAACAGCAGCGAGACATCATTGACGCCAAGAAAGAAGTGTTCCGTGGTTTCTGCCTCAAGTGGGACAAGGACATTGAGCACCGTTTCCTTGATGAGTGCTCCCGGCGTCCTAATGCAGACCCTCAAATCATCATGGGCAGGCTGACTCATGACAAGATTCAGGAGCGTTTCGATGAGTTCTACGGATGACTAGTCATAACTCATGCTGGCTAAGCAACGAGGTGTGCAACGTCAATGAGTCACAATTTTTCCGATTGGCTGCGCCAGTGCCAACTGAATAAAACCTATATGAAGCCCTTGACCTTGCGTCGAGGGTTTCCTTATGGGCTTTGCTCAGAGGCTTGCGTAAAACACGAGTCAAATTTAATAGCCGACGGGCTTAAAACGTGGAGGTTCTTATGAATAAGCAGGAAGTTATGAAGGCGCTGGATATCTGTGGTGACACCAATCGTATGTGCTGTGAGGAGTGCCCTTACTATGGTGTGGAGAGCTGTGATACTCGTATGAACAACGATGCTATTGCTCTGCTCAAGTCTGAACCTGAGTGTGATACCAAGCCCACCTATCACACCGCTTATATCTACACCAAACATGACAACCTGAGCAAGTGGTTCGATGTGAACCGCGCTAAGTTCATTGTTGACGGCAACATGGAGTACTCCGAACACTTCGTAAGAGCCGAAGCACATTATGCTCAGGAGCGTATCGTTAAGCTCGTTATCCTCGTTCGTCATGAGGCTGGCAAGTGCATTTGCCGCATCAAGTGCCCCATCAATCCTCTGCCCATCAAGGGTGAGTTCGTAACAACTACTGCCGCTGATGTTGGCAGACTGATTATGTCCATGGGCTGGAGCTTCAGCCACAAGATTGAACTTAACTCTCCGCTTTACAAGTAAGGCGGAGTGCAAGGAAGGTGGTGATGCCCAAACAATTATATCCACGCAAATCATTAAATTTTAGGAGGTAAATCAAATGAAACTCAAAAGCGAAATTCCTTTCATCAAGGCAAACTTCAGTAAAATCACAAACTTGCCCGAGTATGCCGAAAGACTCAAGGCAAATGGGAACTACAAGGACTTCGGCACTCGTCTTGCTTGGGATTGCATCCACGCAACCATCCCAAGCGAAATTGTTTGCGGCTGGTATGACAAGTACAATTGCCATGACGACCATATCACAACTGCGGCAAAAGCTGCATTAAGGGAAATGGGGGTGCTTTAATGAAGGCAAATGAATATATGAGTCAGCTTAAAGCCGCGTTCCCAAAGGCAGATGCAATTTATGAGGACACAATCATTGACATCTGTGGCAGGGAAGGGCTTCTTTCTTTAAGGGAAAGCCGCCTGATTGAACTGTGCGGTGTCCTCGAAGGCAGACGACTTTATGCCATTTAAGGCAAATAGAAAGGAGAATGTAAAATGACTGAATATCAAGCTCAAGCGAAACAGTTTCTTGCGGACAGTAACGCCACAATGGAAATCAGCTTCATCGGAAAGGAGATCCCTTCTCACTGGTTGGGCGAAACCAAGCCGCACAACAAGTATCAGTTCACCATTACAACTCCCAAAGGCAAATACACAAGCTACTTCTGGGACAGCCTGCACAACACAGAGGTGAGTGAAGTTTCCGAGAGAACCTATGCTCAACAGAAGTATAAAGCAAGTTATGATTGTCTGAGGTCTCATGAAAAGGCAAAGGCAAGGGCAGAACTTGCAAAACTCAAGGCAAACGCAATTCCCACCGAGTATGACATCATTGCTTGCGTAGAGAAATACAGCTACGACAGCTTCAGCGACTTCTGTGCCGAGTTCGGCTACAGTACCGACAGTATCTCTGCAAGGGAAACTTTCCTTGCTTGTGGTGAGGAATATGCAGGGCTTCGCCGTATCTTTACGGAGGAGCAAATGGAAAAGATGAGGAAAATTTATTAAGGAGGTAAGGCAAATGAAACTGCGTGACTTTGTAAATCTCTATGACAATTGGAATGGCATTCTGGTTGTTAATGACGACAATCTCAACCCGATTGTAAAAGGAAAAGTTGAGGTTGCTTTATCCTATGGAAATGTGTATGAAAAGGAAGTCGTTGCCTTCGGCTTCTACGACAACGAACTTTGTGTAAGAGTGAGGTAAAGCAAATGAGAAGATTTTATATGTCTATGGCTCCTTCTATGGACTATTGTAAGGGATGGAACGCTGCTGTTGAAGCTGTAACCATTGATGCTCAAAACAACCGCTCCAAGGCAGAACAGTGCTTGATTGACAACGGAATTGAACCCGATGAAGCGCCCATTGTTCTTCAGGCATTGGGTTACATTCTGCTCGATGAAGAACTTTATCCAGAGGAGGAAGTGAAATGACCATTCAAGATAAAATCGGCATTATTTATGCTATTTCTGATTGTTCGTGTAGGTCATGCGATAATTGTGCCGCAACGAACGTATGTCGTGGCGGAAAAAGAGCCTTTGTCATTGACCTGATAAACGAAGTTAAAGCTCTTATCAAAGAGCGAGATGAGGCAGTTGCTGAACTTGCCGCCCTCAAAGAAAAAACCGAAAATTAAACAATACAAAATTATTACTGAAAGGAAATAAAACCATGAAAAAGATTCTTGCTATCGTTCTTGCCCTGCTCGTTATCCTGTCCCTGACTGCTTGTACAAATCCGATGCTGACATCAGCCGAAGTTCACGAAACGGAAACCGAGCCGAGTGGCATCACGAAGGATGAATGCGTAAAGGAAATTGACACAGAGTTCAAATCAATCTTTGGCGATGACTTGCTTCTCACCATGTATGAGGACGGAATTTATTCTGTCGTATTCACAGCAGAGGGAATTGACGACATCTACAATTACTATCACGCAATTCCTACTGACATTTCTAATCCTGTAAAGGAAATGAGCAAAGCAACTTACGAAGCAGGTCTTGACAATATGTTTGTGCTTGTAAGTGATGTTGACAATACAGAATTGCTCATCATCTACAACGGAATTGATGTAACGAAGGAGGTACTCAATGAAAACTGAAATCAAATGTGAATATGGACACTATGTTGTCTATGCAGACGGAAAGTTCTATTGCAGTGCTGACACATACAGCGAAGCTGAAAGAGAAATTAAGGAGGAATAAATTATGTTTCATGTTGGCGACATGGTAAAAGCACTTGATGATGGAAGTCATTATACCATTACAACGAGAGGTTGGATTGGGTATGTGACGAGAGTAATCAACGACGACACAATCTGTGTATCTAATAGCATGCCTGGTATTTTTAAGGAATGGAGAGTGTCGGCTCGTTATTTTGAGTTAGTTAAATCAACTTGTATTGAAGAAAAGGAGGAAAATAAAATGGATGTAAAGGAAATTATCACTGAGGACGAAAGAAAATCACTTCTTAAGGACATGGAGCATTTGCTCGATGAATATGACTACGACTACACCGAGGAAGCGCTCGACAGGATCATTAACACATGGGCAGAAAACAAGGCAGACCTTATCACCGCTTTCAAGAAGCATCCGAACTATCTCAAAGGCAAATTCATGATTGTATTCAGCCACAATTTTGCACGCGAGACAAGCACCAATGCGCTTAGAGACTTTGCCAAATGGCTTCTGGATTTGGACAATGCACTTGCAGTAAGGGAATTCATGCCTGATGACATGAAAGACTATTGCACGTCTTATGGTAAAAAACTTCCTGGAGCTATCTTCAATTTCGTTATCAATCTGTACCAATTCTCTGACCAGTACATTGACGAGGCAACCGCAGGTAAATTTAATGAAATGTTGCCTGACATTCACGCTCACAACGGACAGAAGATGAGCCGCGTTATGAACAAGCTGCTCACATACATTGGCTACAATAAGCTGCCCGACTACAATAGGGAATTTGCAAAGTATGCTGATGCAATCAATCCGCTTCAGATTGTAAGGCATACCGTTCTTTCTGTGAACCCGCTTGATTATCTCACCATGTCGTTTGGTAATTCGTGGGCAAGCTGCCATACCATCGACAAGAAAAACAAGCGTGGTATGCCTAACAGTTATGAAGGAATGTATTCTTCTGGTACTGTAAGCTACATGTTGGATAAGCCTTCCATGGTATTCTATACTGTGGACGCAGCCTACGGAGGGAAAGATTTCTGGCATGAGCCTAAGATTAACCGTCAGATGTTCCATTGGGCAGAAGACAAACTCGTACAGGGCAGACTGTACCCGCAAGACAATGACGGAAACGGTGGTGCATATACTCCTTACAGAGAAATTGTCCAAAAGATTATGTCCGAAATCTTTGAATTTCCGAATCTGTGGACTGTCTCAAAGGGAACTGATGCGGCAAGCAAATATGTGGTATCCGAAGGCACTCACTATAGAGACTATGAGAGCTACAGTAATTGCACACTTTCTCGTCTGAAGGGAAGCGAGAATGAAGAATACTTCACAGTTGGTCATGCACCGATTTGTATCAAGTGCGGCTATGAACATGACAAACAGGGAAATATTTCTTGCTGCGCTAGTAAAGTAACTTGCGCAAATTGCGGTTGCCTCATTGAAAGTGATAGTGACGAAGTCGTTTGGATTAACGGAGAACCATATTGCAGCGATTGTGTAAGCTGGTGCGACTGCTGCGAAAGCTACGTTGTTAGCGGTGTAACAGAAGTAGATGGTGGCTATTTTGTGTGTGATGATTGTTTGGATAATTATTACAGACAGTGTTCCGATTGTAGAGAGTACCATAGGGAAAGCCGCATGACATATGTAGACTCCATTGAAGATTATGTTTGCCGCAATTGTCTTGAAGAGAATTATTCTTTCTGCGATGACTGCAGAGAATTCTTCAGAAGCGAAGACTTGACAGAACATAATGGACGTTGGTTGTGTGATAGTTGTCTTGAAGAAGCGGAAGCACAGGAAGAAGACGATGAAGAAGAAAGCTCCGAGGCAAACGCCGAAGAACAGGCTATTTAAGGGAGGTAAATGAATATGAATAAAGAGTTTGAAAAAATTTGCCGCATGTCTCAGAAATCACTGAAGAATCATGTGAAACAGAAACTGGTAAAAACACACGGTGAAATTGTCAGCGGGGATGGTTTTGTGTTTGCACAAGGTAAATTCCCCGTGCTCTTGATGGCACATCTTGACACAGTGCACAAAATCTTGCCGACCATGGTTGAATATGATACAGAACAGAACATTATTTCTTCTCCTAATGGAATTGGAGGAGATGATCGATGCGGTGTATACATGATTTTTAAGATTCTCAAAAAATATAATTGCTCAGTTCTTTTCTGTGAGGATGAGGAGATTGGATGTGTTGGCGCAGGGAAATTCATTAAAACAGAACTTGCAAAGGAACTCGATTTTAATTACATCATTGAGTTCGACCGTGCCAATGCAAACGACGCAGTATTTTATCAGTGTGCAAATGATGAGTTCGAAAAATTCATCACAAAGGAATTCTATGAAACAGCATTTGGTTCGTTCTCTGATATTTGCGAGGTTGCGCCATTCATTGGGTGTGCGGCAGTGAATCTCAGCTGTGGATATTACAGAGCACATACCACAAGCGAATATGTGGTGCTTTCTGAAATGGAAAAGAGTATTCAGGAAGCATGCAAGATTCTTGAAAGGACAACGGAAAACGACAAATTCAATTATGTGGAAAGCTATCGCAGTGCCGCAGCAGATTGGATTGATGAGATGTATGATGACTATTATGGCAGCAAGTATTATGTTGTCGAATATGTAGACAAAAATAATATTATGTGCTGGTATGATACGATCGCACATTCCAAGGCAGAGGCAGTCGGCAAATTCGTTATGGAATGCCCCGACATTCCTTTTGAAAATGTAATTGACGTCATGGTTGACAGCAACGTGTACAACTATATCTAATAACAAAACAAAATTATTGCCAACTGGCAGAAAGGAAATTGACATCATGAAAAACATCACCATCATCAAAGCTAAGTATATTGTGGAGAGCGACCGTCGTAAGGGTAAGGCAGTCTTTGATTTGGACACTGGGGAAGCGTTTACGAGCGCAAAGGAATGTTCTGATATCAGAGGATTCTGCTATGTATACTTCACGCAGATTCTCAACAAGGGAAAGGTTGCGAAAGATGGACACTTGTATTGCTATGTAGAGGATATGGCTTATTACGCGAATGCGATTCAGTCGCGGCTTTGTGCAAGGCTGCAAAAAGAATATGATACTGCGGTTCTACAGGTGGCGAATTATCAACAGAAAGCAAAAGAATTTTCTCGAAAGCAAGCAATTGCAGAAGCCAAGGTTGAGAAATTGAAAATGATGCTTAAGTAAGGAGGTAGAGTAATATGTTTGTTTGGAGAAGTTGGATCAAAACAACCGTAACGCAAGGGATTCTTGTAACAACTACAACTCACAAAGTGTACAAAATGCTTTTGCTGTTTGGGTTTATCCCGTTGTTTATTAGTATTGATGGTAAATGATTCAAATGGAGGTAAGGTAAAATGAAAAACATCAAGTCATTCTACATTGGTCAGGCAAATGCTTCTGGCATTATTTGTGAAAGCAAAGAAGAATTTCTCCAGTCTCTCAGTGAGGAAATTGACCGTATTGATGAAGAAGGAGAATTTGAGCACTTCGACATTATGATTGAACCGAACAATAATTAAAAGGTAAAGCAAGTTGACACAGCAGTATAATAAGGGTAAAATAATTACGAATAATGTATAGGTCTTGTTAATAAAGGGAGGTAAACAAATGGTTGTTATTTTACTTATTATCATTGCTTGTGTACTACTATTCGGAAAGGACGAAACAAAAGACGGGATTATTGCTCTCATTGGAACCATCGTAGTCTTTGCAATTATTGCAATGATTGCAAATGCATGTGGATTTTTAGACTAAACAAAATAGTTTGTCCTATAATGGGGCAAACTAATACAAAACGAAATACAGTACAAAATTAAAGGAGGAACCATTATGAACATATCAAGAGAAATCAAAAAGGCAGAGGCAATTAACCGCATGAAAGAGCTTGGGCTGTTTGCTCCGTGTATCAAGGCATTCAAGAGAGGCGAGGTGCAGCTTTCTGAACCGACTGGAGGTTTGTATGAGTTCAGCAGCGATAAGGAACTTACTGCAAAGGTGCAGGAGTTTGAAAAGGAAAACAATGCACTTGTGTATCATGTAATTCATACTCCTGCAATGATTGACGGCGAAGCAATGGATATGTACAATTTCTTGTATGTATCGGATTATCAGGAGGAGTGGGAAATGGACAATGCCGACATCAAGGAAGGTTATGCCCTTGTTTATGTATGGAACAAAACCATTGACTACTTCAGTGAGTTTGGCAGCATTGCAGTCAAAGAAAGGTTCGGTGGACTTGTGCGAATCGGCTAAGAAAATTTGTAGAATATGACATATTGAATTTTGAGAAAGAGGTGATATAATAAAGGCAAAAGGGGCTGATACAAATGGAAAACAAGGAACTACAAGAAGTGGTTGATGTAATACTTCAGGCACTGCTTGAAATGGAAGAAAGGTTCAACAAAAAGTTCGATGAAATAGACAAGTGGTTCGACAAGTTTGAAGAAAAGTCAAAGTAAGCGAGGGGCATTTGCCCCTTGTTTTACGCAATACAAAATTAACGGAGGCATCTTATGAAACTTTTGCTTAGACAGTTTGGTGACGAATGCTACGTATGGAAAAATGCGGAAATGAATGATGAAAAAACATTTATTGTGGATGGGAGAACTGTAAATCAGGGAAACGTCGTGTCTATTTATAGAGACAATAGAAATAAATTCGTCAAATGTTCGCATTGTGGCACTATTCTCAAGAATACGGACACAGAGATCAAAGAGCATAGGCTCATGAGCACAACTTCTACAACATGTTTTGGATGCCCAAACTTAAGAACATGTGAAGAAATTACAAAGTCGATTAAATATGTGTTACAAGATGATGGTAAGTATATTGCAACGGTCAAAAAGGAAATGCAACTCAAGTGCCGTCAGGGTTGGGGTAGATTGTACGACATCAATTCCGAAGATGCAAGAACTGGTTGTAAATATAGAGGATGTATTGATGCAACGATGAAAAGCATTCAGGATATTTTCACAGAGTGCCCCGGTATTTTTGATGACATTATTACCATTGACTGTATTCTGGATACAAATTTCGAAGACAGAACTTCACATAGAAACGGCACGACATATAAGCTCAAGGGAAGAGACAACATTGTGGCGGTTGGAACAGAATTAAAAAGAGGGCATACAACTTCATGTGGATGTTTGCGCAATGAAAAAATATCAAAAGCAAACAAAAAAGAAAATGTGTTTGATTTAGATAGTGCGGAATATGCTATCGGATATACAGCGAAGGGAGAGGAATTTTGGTTTGATAAAGAAGATTATGATTTAGTAAAAAAATATTGTTGGCATTATTATCAAGGATATGTAATAACAAACGGAGAAGACCATCATAAAATTTATTTGCATAGATTAGTTATGGGTGTAACGGATTGTAATGTATGTGTTGATCATATTATTCACCCACCATATCCACAGCATAAAATAGACAACAGAAAGTCAAATTTAAGAATAACCACAAATCAACAAAATACAATGAATCGGTCTTTGAACAGAAATAATTCAAGTGGAGTAACTGGTGTTACATGGGACAAAAAGAACAACAATTGGAGAGCGTACATTAGATTTAATTGGAAGCTAATCCATCTTGGCAGTTTCATCAACAAAGAAGATGCTATAGCTGCTCGAAAAGCAGCAGAAGAAAAATATTTTGGCGAATACGCATACAAAGAAGAATTGAAAGGAGATAACAATGAGAGATTCAAAGAGAATTGACAAGTTCTGTGAGATGCTTAAGAAATACTGGCACATGGTTCCTGACTTGAGATTTATGCAGTTAGTGTGTAATCTTCAGGCACAGATTGAAAGTGATGGATTTTATCTGGAAGACGATAAGGCAATGGAACTGATTGGGCAGATGTTAAAAGGAGAATAAAATGCTGATTAATTATAACAATAATGAAACTAATCATGTAAAGTTTGTTTCTTATACTGGGAAATATCCAAATCTTTGCACTGGAGATTTAACACTTGAAATTGATGGAGAGATTGCAACGTTTGGCTATGGTTTTGAGTCTAAAGAGAAACCGAAATACCATCGGTTTTGGAGTAGCGGCGGTGGTCTAAATCCCAATTATGAGGGAGCGTGGCAAGGTGAATGGCAAATTGATATTAATATGATTCCTGAACAGTTCCGTAAATATGCAACAGAAATTAATGAAGTGTTCAATGATAACGTTGAGTGGGGATGTTGTGGAGGATGTATTTAAGACGATACAAAATTAAGGGAGGATTTGAAATGAAACAAAGCGAGTATATGTCTATTATCAACAAACTTTTTAATAAACACATTGGGGTAAACAAACACATTCTTGATAGTTATTGCTATAACGATCACAGAGCATGTGATTTAATTGTTGGCTTCAAAAAAGACGTTGAGAAACTTGGGTTAAAGTTCTCGAATTGTCATCATGCAAACGGAATTGGAAATAACAATGATTATACAATTTATCTCGAAACACACGATGACGATGGTTTTGTAATCAAGAAGGAAATTGCAAATTTCTATTATTGCTACGGAATTTATGGTGGATGTTATGTGCTTATAAAAGATTTAACAACAGGAAATACAATTAAAGTAAGTCGTGCAAGATAAAAAGAGGAAAAATTAAATGACTCGTAAAAAGTATTACAAACTCGTTAATGAATTTTTTCGCATTAAAAATTGGGAGGAAACTTTGGACAAGTATCCAAAAATGTTTAATGTAATTTGCATTTATTGCTTTAAGCTTCCAAAGAGAGTTCGCAAAGACCTGTTCACAAATCTTGTACAGGGAAATTGGATTCATCTTTGGGAGACGGATGAAGAAAAAGAAATGAACATTGTAGAATTGTGTAATGACCTTAGAACAGAAGTATTTTATTGCAGCGACAGAATGTCTTGGGACAGACTTTGCCGGATTCATTGGTATTGGCAGAGAATCCAAGATAGATTGCGAATGCAGAACAAGGCGTAGAGAAATCTACGCCTTTTTATTGACAATAATACAAAATTAATGTATAATGGAGGTACAATTATGAAAAAGACAAACGAAAATAAAGTATGGATGGACAGAGAAGACTATATTAATTATCTTTCAGTAAAGACAAATGAGGTACATATAAGCGACCACAACAGTAAGACAGGCCCTTTGTGCAATGACTTAGCATTTCCCGTTTGTACTTGTCGCGAAGATGCCCCATGTAGAAACGGCGGCTGCTATTGTATGAAAGGCAGACAGCAAATAGCAGTTGTACAGGCCGCATATACAAGAAACTTGAGACTATACAATACAGATCCGGTAGACTTTTGGGAGCAAGTAAAATTTAAGATTAAGCACCGTCCGTATCCGTTGTTTAGGTGGACAGATTGCGGTGATATTCCTGATGCGGACTTCTTTGTTGGGATGGTTGACTTGGCAAAGACGTTTACCGATATTAAGTTCCTTGCATATACAAAGAAATATTGGATTGTAAATGAATGGATTGATAAGAACGGAGACTTGCCAGATAACCTTACAATCAGATTTTCTGCATGGCATATTGGTTGGAAGGTAGAAAATCCTCATAATTTACCGGTTGCTTATGTGGATTTCAAGGATAAAACTTTGAATCCTGAGTTTCCAAATGGGACAACTGGTTGTCCTAATCAAAAGGATAAAACAATCACTTGTAGTATTTGTAGAAAGTGTTTCAATAAGAAAATTCAATCTGTTAAGTTTGACCAACATTAACAATACAAAATTAATATAAGGATGTGATATTTATGATTATTTGCAAACAATGTTTTAAAGGAGATGAACCATGCAAGGAGGCAGAATTTGATTACTGGCAATGGTTTGATTCAACAGAAGATTTTTATGACCCACATGGACACTGTTGTGATATATGTGGAAAAGAGTTTGAAGACGGAGAAACAGTAATTTTAGTTGACGAATAACAGAAAGGAAATGACATAATTTATGGCAGCTAAGGATTGGACAGGAAATAGCAAGGCAATTTATTCTTGCCATGGTGCGAGCAACCATAGTGAAACTGAACGAGAAGTAAATGATTATTATGCTACCCCTCCAAGTGCAGTAGAAATGCTACTTGAACTTGAGGAGTTTAGTAAGGTAATTATGGAGCCCGCTTGCGGACAAGGCCATATTGCGGAAGTTCTTAAAAGTCATGGGCATACAGTATGTGCAACAGACCTTATTGACAGAGGATATGGTATTGGAAATGTAGATTTTTTTAGTATTAATGATCCGAGAAATATGGACATAATCACAAACCCACCTTATAGTCTTGCAAAAGAATTTGTCGAACACGCAATGGATATTGTGACAGACGGACATAAAGTCGCTATGTTCCTTAAGCTAACGTTCCTTGAGGGGCAAGGCAGAAAAGAATTGTTTAAGAAATATCCGCCGAAGATTGTTTACGTTTCTATTTCTCGTATTGGGTGCGCCAAGAATGGAGAGTTTAAAAAGGATAAGAATGGAAATCTAAAAGCGGATTCGGCGGTAGCGTATTGTTGGTATGTCTGGCAAAAGGGGTTTAGTGGAAGTCCGACTATTAAATGGTTTAATTAAGGAGGAAGATGAATGAAAATTGTTAGAAATGGAAACGAATTTGAACTTACAAAAGACGAACTTTATACGGCATATCTAGAACGAGAGCACGAATTTGACAGAGATACTTGTTTATGTTACATTGATGAACATTTTAGCGACGATGAATGGTATGGCGAAAAGAGCTATGACGACATTATGCAGTTGACTGATAAAATGGCATATGAGTATCGAAGGTATGTGAATAAGTATTTAGATGAGGATTTCGCGCTATCCAATGCATGGGATTGTATTAAGGGAACAATACAAAATTAAGGAGGAACGGAAATGAAAATATTTGCAGTATCAGATATTCATTCATTTTATACGCCCATGAAAGAAGCGCTTGATAAAGCTGAATTTGAGTCTGGGAATGAGCAACAGTTGCTAGTGATTTGTGGAGATTGCTTTGATAGGGGCGATGAAAGTCAACAGGTCTTAGATTATTTAATGAATGTGCCAAATAAGGTACTTGTCAAAGGCAATCACGAGAGCCTTTTCGAAGAGTTTTGTCAGCGCCGCTATCCTATGTCTCATGACTGGTCAAATGGTACGGCAAAAACTATTATGGATTTGGCTCCAGAAGCAAAAAACTGGGATGTCGCTTGCATGGTTGCAATTGAAAAGATGAAACCGCTGCTAGATCAAATGGTTGATTACTATGAAACAGAAAACTATATATTCGTGCATAGCTTCGTTGCCCTAAAGTGCAATGATAATTATCCCGTATATTATATAAGAAATAGAAAGTTTGAGTATAATCCAGATTGGAGAACTGCTCATGCTTCTGCTTGGGAAACTGCAAGATGGGGAAATCCTTTCAAACTTGCAGATGATGGTCTAAATAAAACAGGCAAAACAATCGTGCATGGGCATTTTCACAACAGCTATGGTTGGGCGGCAAAAGGAATTGGAAGTGAATTTGGAGAAGATGCCTGCTTTGATATTTGTAAACATGATGGATGTATCGGACTAGATTCATGTTGCGCTTACACGCACAAAGTAAATATACTTGTGATTGAAGATAATTTAATTTGAAAGGAAATTAATTATGAAAAACTGGTGGAAGAATCCTGTACTACAGGGAGAAGACAATGACTATGGTCAGTATGATTATCTTATTGAAGAGCTTCCACATGACGAAGCCAATTGGGAGTGGTATTACAGGAAGTGTGATACTTGCGGGAAATATCATAGGTTGAATTTTTATTCCAACCATTACTTTTACACATATGATGGCTGGGATTCGTTGGATTATGCTGATTGTTGGAAGTGCAGATTTGAGGATAAGGTTTGGAGCATCAAGAATAAAATTAAAAAGGAAATTAAAGCTCATAAGCTGGCGTTTTCTCTGCTGAATAGAAAGCATTCTGTTAAGAGAAATCTTGAGTATTATAAACTTGGGCTTAAGGTTGCAAAGGGTTAATGAAATAATATATAATAAATATAATTTGAGGTGTAAAATGGAAAAGATTATTGAGATTACGGAACTGCACGAAGGAAGTAGTTGTTTGGTGTGTGGGGAAAAGGCAGAAAAGAAAATTAAGTTCAATCGCATCGGACTTGGATATTATGATGTAATTATAAGCTTTAATATTTGTTCTAAATGTTTAGAGCAAATGAAAAATGAAATTGAGACTCGTGAATAACGGGTCTCTTTTTAATTGAAAGGAGATTAATTATGAAACATATTATCAAAAAAGGATATAAGTTATTTGAAATGAGGGATGACAATAAATTATTTCCTCTTTTTATTTCTAAGACTACAGAAACACCAATGCATGAATGGGTTATGGCGGAAATAGTTGAATATCACCCTCAGTTTGCACATCGTCCGGGGTGGCATTTGGGTGCGGTAAGCCCTTCTGCTCCATGGCTTATGTCTGCAAATGGAACTTATAAAAGCCAAAGAGGAAAGCGCTTCAAAAGGGTTTGGTGTGAAGTAGAATATGTGGCAGATGTTGATTATACTTCTGTCGTAGAAAAACTTCCTAAAAAATGTTTTACAGATAGACTACCAGATGGAGGATTCTATAATTTTAGAGAATCTGGAAATAGGCTTTGGGTAATTGCAGACAGGATTAGAGTTACAAAAATTCTTACGGAAAGTGAGAGAGTTAAAATTCTTAATGATATGAAGTATAACGAAGCAGAAGCATTTGAACCTTATCGTAAGGCAATGGAAAAGAGGATGGCGAGTTGACGAAATATTCTCAAAATTCTTGACAAAACAAAATTAATGTGGTAAGATTATCATAGAAAGGAAAGGATGATTTGGGTGAAAACGTTATACGGATGTGAATCTGAAAACTGTGCAGCTTATTGTAAATTGCATGGATGTTGTATGACGGTAAGGCAAATTAGAAAGAAGAATTGCCTACAAAAGCAATGTCATTATTTAGAAAAGATTGAAACACATGATTGGTGGAGACAGAGAGCGGTTACAAAGCAAAGACGAATTGACAGGAAAGAAAGATTATATGGAGGTATCAAAAATGTATAAAAAGGTAAAGTATAATGGAGAACCTGCATTTGTATACTATAACGCAAATCCAAAAGGAAAAAATACTGATGATTGTGTAATTAGAGCAATCGCAGCAGCAGAGGGAAGAGAATGGGTGGACGTGTTAAAGCAACTGACTGATTATGCAATTAAAACTGGGTATATGACAACAGCTGTAGAAAATTATACCATATATTTTAAGGAAAACGGCTGGACAGAAAAATCACAGCCAAAGAAAGCGAATGGTAAAAAATATAAGGCATATGAATTTGCAAAAATTTATAACGGGAGATGTCTTGCTCATGTTGGAGTGCACCACATGAGCTATTTGTGTGATCATAGCTGGTACGATTCTTGGAACTGTACGGAAGGAGTCGTAGGGAAATATTGGGTTTATGAAGGAGAGATTAAATGAGCTATGCTAATCAGAATTTTAATGAATGGCTTGCAGATAAGCAATTGAGCGGAAGATACAAGACAAAATTATATCTTGATGGTGATATAGAATGTCAAGCAGATCATAAAATCTATCATCTGAAAGGAATATATTATGTTGATTCAATGTATAATAATGGCGTTTACAGTTGCGTTAATGAAGATGGGATTGGAATAAGTGCAAAGCATAAAGATTTGGTTAGAATTGTTAAGCAAGTATATAACCAAAAGGATGTAGACAATTGGGTTAAATCTTCACGAGATAAAAATCAGTATGTAGATACTTTCAACGGAACGCTTTGGTATATCGTATTGATGATTTTAGTAAGCTTATTTAATGGAAGGATTGTAGGCTGGATATTCATTACGATTGTATATTTTATATGGAAATATCAAAAACATAATTAATATTAAGGAGGTAAATTATGAACGGAAGACTTGAAGCTGAATTAAATAAACAAAAGTTAATTAAAGACAAACTTAAATATTTGCCTAAAGTTTTCGAAGAATTTTATTATTACATGGAGGAAGATGATAGATCATATAATACTATTGAGCATTATATTGATTATAATGTAGAATTTATGAACTATATTACAAACGGGAATAAAGATGAATATTATTATAAAAATGTAAATTCAACGCACATCAAACAATTTATTAGTTCACAACGTACTAAAGAAATTAATGGAGAGCTGGTTAGAATCGGTGATAGCATTTTGGCTACAAAATTTTCAGCTATTAAAAAATTCTTTTCATTTTTAAGTGATTCTAATTATATTGATGAAAATCCGGTAGAAGGAGTTCGAAGACCAAAAGTTAAAACAGATCATACGGTTACATTTCTTGAAGAAAACGAAATCAATAAGTTGTTTTCAAACATTAAAACAATGGCAAATGAAAGATTATTAAATAGAGATTTATGTATGTTTTCTTTGTTTATTTCTACTGGTCTTAGAAAATCTGCATTAGTGCAGATCAATGTAGAAGATATCAATTTTAAGACAAATACAATTAAGGTAATTGAAAAAGGGAGAAAGGAAAGGTTAATTAGTTTTGGCGGAAATATGAGACAGCTTTTATTAAACTGGATTCAAGATAGAAGAGATTATTTTAAAGTAGAAGAAAGTGGGCCATTATTTGTTTCTCAATGGAACAATAGAATGTCTACAAAAAATGTAGAAATGTTGTTGGCGAAGTATCTAGATGGCGTGAGCGATAAACATATCACAGTTCATAAACTTAGAGCAACTGCTGCAACTCAAATGGCAGCACATGATGTTCCAGTTCAGGTTATAAAGGAAATGTTGAATCATGAAAATGTTTCCACAACAATGAGATATGTTGCTGCAATTGACAGCCAGAAGCAAGAGGCAGTTAATATTCTTGATAGCATCGTGAAATAATCTTGACTAAATTAATATTGTATTGTATAATGTAAACCATAAGGGAGTGAAAAGGAGATGTTTGACAAAGAACAAAAAGAGGCATTTATAAAAGAATACTTGAAGAGTAAGGTAGTCGCAAAAACTAGCCTTTATGCGGTTTTCAGAAAGACAGAACCATTTGAAGAGAAGCTAAATAAGGATGCATCACAATTTACAAGGGAAGAAATATTGGATATGTTTGCGCAATTCAGAGCGAAATCTGTTAATTCGTTGCTAAATTACGCTATCATATTGAAGCATTATTCACGTTTAATGCGTGGAGAAAATGAATACGAGTCAATTGCAAAAGCAGATGTTGTAGATCTTATTGATAAAAGTGGAAGCATATTATTAAGTAGAGAGGAACTTGATGATATTGAAGCACAACTTTTAAATTGGAGTGATAAAGCAATTGTTGAACTTCTTTGGGATGGTGTTTCAAGGCAAAGCATGAAAGACATATATGCCGTTTCTGAAGAATGTGTACATGGCGATATTCTTCGTATAAATGGAAAAGAATTTCAAATTAGCAAACGTTTAAAAGAATTGTTGCCGAAGGCATTTGCTGAGACGGAAATCATGAGCTATGGAAATACAATGCGTATAATTGAGGTAGAAGGTAAAGGAAGGCTTTATAAAGCAAGAGCAAATACTAGGAATGTCGATTCTAATGACCAAAAATTCCGTTACTTTTATCGCCGTATTCAAATATTTAGAGAGTATTTGGACATTCCGGGTTTAACTATGAAGAATCTGAGTGCATCAGGAATGTTCCATTATCTTCAACTTGGCATAAAGGAAACAGGTTTGACACTTAGAGAGTTTTTAAAAACAGCAAAAGGAAAAGAGTTAGCGATGCAATACGATTTTGCTGAAGACTATTATGTTGATACGATAGCACAGAAATACGAGCAATATATTTAATTATGTTGCTCATTATTCAAATACTTACAGTACAAAATTAATTAGAAATATATAGCAGGGGAACATTAGTTCTTGCATATTGTGGGTAAATATGTTAGAATATTTGTATAATTTTAGTAGCAAAAAGGGGAGTAAATCATGGGACAAATACTTGAGGCATTAAGAGAAACAAAAGATAAAAATGTAGACATCTATACAGAGCATAAACTCTTCGGCAAGCAACATATTCAAATGAAGTTTATACCAGAAACAGAAGCGGGATGGGGGTTCCGTGCACGTGGACAAGCAATCTATATTAATAAAGATGATGTTGTTTCATATGATATTAACAACAGAAAGGTGGAAATTAAGGGAAAAATGATGAGTATAAAAATCATTTTAAGGTCTTGACAAATTGGAAATATGTGGTATAATAAGGGCACGAGATAGGGGGTCTGGTGCCCTTGTAACTAACATATTTGCAGAAAGGGGGAAGCTGGATGTCGGTTTGGGCATGAGCGTAAGTATGAGTGAGAAATATTATTATCAGTGCCAACAATGCGGAGAAATACATGAAACACGTTTTGAATATAAAACAGAAGATGCGTTTGTTGATTTGTGGTGTGACGAATGTGAAACAGAAACTTCACAATTATATGTTGGAATGGATTTATTGGAAAAATATTTGTATATGAATCCAAATTTCGATGAGCGATTTTATTTATGATTAACACAATACAAAATTAATTTAAAAGGAGATATAATTATGCCAGATACGTTTGAATTTTATGGAGAAATTAAGCCAATTAAGAAAACAGAAAAATTTGATCCAGTTACGAAGACCGAGTATAAATCTGGGTGGTGCAACGTAACTACTAATTTTAATGTAGTAAGTGGATTTAACAGAGTAATGGTACAGGCAAAGGGTGGTATGTGGACTGATCCGAAGAAGAATTCAGTAAAGACGTTCAGTAAAAGTACTACTGATGCAAATGGCAAGGTAACTAAGGGCCAGCCAATTACTATTGAATGGGACAAGAGAAGTTCTCAAGAGGAAATCGATAAGGTCGCTGGATTTAAGAAGTTTGTCGTAGATCTTGGTAATAAGAAGATGCGCTATGCACTACAGCATATTGTAGAGAGTGGAACTATTACTGATGAGCAGCAAATGGAAACAGGATGTGATACTGTAGAAGCTGCTAAGGAAGCTCTTGATAAGAGCAATAAGCGTAGACATGTATTTCTAGCAGAGTCAGATTTCGCAGAGTACTGTGCAAAAGTTGTTCAGTCTGATAAGATTGTTGGCAACAAATTCAAGATCACAGGTGATTACGAAGTTCAGTACAGTGCAGACAAGCAGAAGTTCTATACTAATTATCATGTTCGTAAAATCGAACTGATGGGCGCAGACGTAGAACAAAAGCTGCTTCTTAAGACTGAATTTTATTTTGGTGCAGATTGTTGGGACGATAGCAGCTACGCTGAAAGCGAAAAGGTATTTGTAAACGGGTTTGTTAAGTATTACGACAGCAGCGTAAAGGACTTTGGATTCAAACCTATGACAATTGTTGTAACTGGTACTGAGAAGAAGGTAAATGCACTCAAGAAGAAGTTTACGTGCGAAGATGGTGCAATTAAGTGCATCGATCTAAATTTGGATGTCGTAGATGGGGCTGAGAGAAAGGAAATTCGTCTTGAAGATCTCGATGAAGAAGTAAGAGACGATATAGAAATGGGCTTACTCAATTTTGAAACTGTTAAGAGAGAAATGGGCGGCGGTATTGCTGGGTCTAGAGTGAGCGAACTAAGATTTGCAGATCTTGGTAGTACTAAGGGAGCGCAGGAAACTGATTATACCGAGTACAATATGCATCCGGCTGTTGTGAAGGTTAAGGACGAAGACGAAGACGAAGACGAAGACGTTGATCTGTTCAGTGACGATGACGAATTATAATGGAGATTAATTTCTCCCTTAAAATACAAAATTAATTTAAAAGATACAAAAAGAAAGGAAATAGCATTATGAGAGTTTATGACATCAGGGGGAGTACATTTGGAAGAGGAAAAGACATATAAAGAATTTATACAGAATATTTTAGATACTCGTGGAAGATTTAATTGCGGAGATGGGTATCATGAGCGGCATCATATCTTACCTAAGTGTCTTGGTGGCGGAAATGAGGAAGAGAATCTAATTGATCTTTATGCTAAAGAACACTTTATAGCGCATAAGTTATTGGCATTAGAAAATCCTGATAATAATGGGTTACAATATGCTTGGTGGGCTATGTCAAATATGAAGACTGAATTTACAAAAGAGAGATATCACGCATCCCCAGAGGAATATGAAGAAGCCAAAACAGCATTTAGCATAATGATGAGGGAAAAATCATGTATGCCTGTTGTTCAATTAGATTTACTTGGAAATTATATTTCAAAATATAAAAGTTGTGCAGAAGCAGAGTTTATTCTTGGTATAGATAGCAGATATATTGTTGATTGTAAAAATCACAAAAGAGGACATGCTTGTGGTTTTATATTTATTTCAGAAGATGAGTATGATTCAAACAAAAATTATAGATATAAATTTCCAGGAAGAGAAGTTGTTCAATTCGCCATTGATGGAAGTTATATTGCAACATTTATTAATCCTCCTACTGCAGCAAGAGAAATTGGAGTTAATGTTGTGTCTATTAGGAGTTGTTGCTGTGAACAAGGTAATACTGCTGGTGGATTTAGATGGATGTATTTAGATGAATGGGATGGTAAAAAACTAAGTCCAATTGAATATGACTATAAAAATCAAAGGGCCATAGTCGATATAAAAAGAGAAACAATTCAAGTAAATAGATATGATAATAGAGGTAGATATATTTGCACATATGATAGTGTAAACGATGCAGCATTTGATGCAGGATGTGCATCTACAAATATTAGTCGCTGTTGTAGAGAAATTCATAAAATGATAGATAATTGCTATTGGAGATATACAAACGAATGTGACGGAGCAAATGATATTATTATAGAAACATATAAATATAATCAACATAAGCCAGTGATTCAATTATCATTAGATGGAGAGTTTATTGCGGTATATAATTCTATGGTAGAGGCGGAACGGATCGCAGGAGTACCGGCAGGATGTATTTCTGGATGCTGTTGTGGTACGCAATTTACAGCAGGTAATTATTTATGGGTATTAGCATCAGAATACGATAAAGGAAATATCCCAGTATATCATCCACGACAAACAGTTGCCGTTATTCAACTTGATAAAAACGGAACATTTGTTAGAAAATATAATTCAATAAAAGAAGCACAAGACGCAACCGGTGTCAATAGTTGCAATATTATTATATGCTGTCAAAAATCAAATTTATCGGCAGGTGGTTTTCAATGGATATATGAAAAAGATTACGATCCTAATAAAATATATCCGCCAGTTAAAGTTCACGAAAGAAGAGTTGTTAAACTAACAATTGATATGAAGTATATAGAAACATTTGATAGTGTTAGTTTGGCTGCTGCTTCTGTTGGGAAAAAATCTCCGGCAATTATCAGAAATTGCAAGCATCCACATCTTACGGCGTATGGCTTTAAATGGATGTACGAAGAAGATTATATAAAATTACTTACAGACACTTGATAAATTCACAAAATATGATATTATAACAATACAAAATTAATAGGAAGAAGGAAATTAATATGGCATTTGTAAAACCTCAAATTAATAAAATTAACGCAGATATTGCAAATCTTTCAATTTATCTTAGAAGCACTAAGAAATTCGGTAAGACAACTTTATTTAGAGATCTTATTTTAGCCAAATACGGCGATCCAAGTTACGGACTGCTTGTTGGTTGTGGCGCAGAAATTGGTTATAAGATGCTCGATAATTTAAATTACACACAGGTGTCAAGCTGGAGAGATTTGGTAGAGCTTAAAAAGTGGCTTATTGAAGGGAAAAATACTGAGCATAATGTAAAAATTATTGCATTTGACACCGGAGATGAAATGGTACTATTGGCAGATAAGGAAACAATCCGTCAGAGCAATATTGAAAACCCAAATAAAACCACAAAATCAATTAAGGGAGCGTTTTCTGGGTTTACAGCCGGAGAAAAATATTCTGCCAATAACCTAATTAAGCCTTATATCACAGATCTTCAACTGAATGGTTTTGGCACATGGGTCATAGCACATTCAAAATTTAAGACAATCAAAGATAAGGGGTCTCTTGATGAGGATGGATATCAACAGCTAACATCGAACCTTGGTGCAGACTATGAAGCAGCATTTGGAGACTGTATGGATGTCTGTCTTACTGGTGTAATTGATAGAGATTTTGATGAAAAGGTTGACGGAGATAAGAAGAAGAGATACGCAACAGATGTTGTTAGAAAGCTATATTTTAGAGGGACACCAATGATCGATGCGGGGGGACGTTTTGCAGACGGCGCAGTGCCAGAGTATATGGTATTTGATAAGCCAAATATGGGTGCAGATTTCTTAAAAGTAATCGAAGATGGTATGGAAAAAAGCAAGACCGTGTCTACGACCTCAGCTTTCGCGTCTAAGAAGCTAAACGCAAATGAAGAATCGCTTGAAGACCACGTAACCGTTACAAAGGAAGAAGCAGAGGAGCTTCACGATATGGGAGCAGTTCTTCTAAACGATGAAGATGAGGATCTAGACTCTCCGCCTTTTGATGCAGATGATGATGAAGAGCCATTTGATGTAGAATCTGCCAAGGCAAATTTACGCAGTCTATACAAAAGTGGCACAGTAGAGCAAAAGAATGCAGTAAAGAAAATTCGTGGAGACAAGAATCTAGCTCAGATCAACGATCAAGCGACCATTGAGAAGATGTTGGCAGTATTTGAATAAACAATTTATGGAGGAGGCGGCGGTTCTGCCTCCTCCAATGTTTAAAAATATGAGTGAAAGGAGAATGGGAATGAGGCAGGTTAAATGTCGTAACTGTGGCACATTTATTAATAGAGACTCTGCTATTAGCGTCCAAAATGGAAAGGCAAAACTATGGTATTGCGATTCTTCGTGTTTAGAGCAAGCAACAAAAAATGCGTTAGAAGCTGCAAAGAAAAAAGAAGAATATGACTCTATTTTTGAAGAGACGAAAGTTATATTTGGATATGATTTTCAGGGATATAGTCTTCTAAAAAAAGAAGTTCAAAACTGGGAAAAACTCGCGAATAGAAATAAGATATTAAATTATCTTAAAGAAAACGAAAATTATTTATCTTCTATCTTGGCAAAAAAAGAATTTGCAAATGACTATAATAGAATAAGATATTATAGCGTTATTGTATCTTCAAAATTGCACGATTATCAAGGTAAAACAGAAGAGAAAGTTGTCCCGAAGGTTGATATGATTTTTTACGAACCAAGCCAAACGAGCAACAACAAACGTAGATCATTGGAGGACTTGGAGGATGAATTTTAATGAACAAAACAGATTTTATTAATGGAGTTTTTGAATTGTATGACGAAAGACTTTTAGAATCTAGATTAACAGAAGAGGGTAATGTTTGTGGATGTCTACTCAAATCATTACCTTTGTATGATGATTGTGGATTATCCTCTAAAGATTTCGTCACAAAATCAGGTCGGCTTTTATTTATAATTGGCAAACAAATTCGAGATAAAAAATATAGTGAGTTTGATGAAATAAGTTTTATTTCTAATACTAGTGAAGATGTTCGTAATAAAATTAATGATGAGTTTGGTGGGTTTAAGGCAATTCAAAATGTTATGGATGTTGTATCTATTAAAAACTATGATTCTTTTCTAGATGATTTGAATAAAAGTAATATTATTCTGTCGCTGTATAGGAAAAATTTTAATGTTTTAGAAGAAATGACTTTAGATAACGGTAAAAAGGTAGTTCCATTTAATGTGTTTAAAAAACTAACTGCATCTGAGGTTATTGATTTTTACGAAGGCACTTTAGCAACGCTTGATACAAAAATTAATTCTTCGAAAATTGTTGAAGAAGGTTATATTAGTTTCGGAGAAGATTTTGTAAACAGGCTAGTGAATAAAGAGGAAATGGGTGTTAGTTTCGGATCTGCTGGGTTAGATATTTCTGGAAATGAAATTAGAACGTTCCCATTTATGTCAAACGATATTCTAGGATTAAAACATGGTACTTTATCATGCTGGTCGGCGCATTCCGGTGCAGGAAAATCAACCTATATGGTAACGGTGTGTATGTCATTAATTTCTCAGGGAGAACGTGTTACTGTAATTACTAATGAAAGCTCAAAGTCGGATGTAGAGGTACAGTTTTTAATTTGGCTTCTAACAAGATGTCTTGGCTATTGGAAAATTAATAAAAAGAAACTTGTATCTGGGAATTTAACAGACGAAGACCGTATTAAAATAAAAGAGGCACAGCAATGGTGGAATGAACATTATGCAAAATCTATTAAAGTGACAAGTCTAAGTGATGCAGATGCAAGACTTACATGTCAAATTATTAAAAAGGATATTACTCGTGGCGGCTTTTCAACGTTTCTGGTAGATACTTTTAAGCTTACTATTGATAATGGAAGCAACGATGCGGCGTGGATGAGTTTGATTAAAGATACAAGAAGTTTAACGGAGATTGCAATGAAATATAATGTTATTGGTCTTATGACAGTCCAGCTTGCACTTAGTTCTTTAAATAGATGTTGGATTTCTTCAGACTGTCTCGCGGGGAGTAAAGCTATTAAGGAAACCCTGTCAAACTTGGTAATGTTCAAAAAAGTAACAGACATGGAACTTGACCCATCTTCTCCAGTTTTTATCCATCCATTTAGACATAAGCAAAAAGAAGATGGAACGTGGTATGAAGAAGAATTTTTCCCAGATAGGAGTAAAGTATGGAGATTATTTTTTATAGATAAATGTAGACGAGGCGCAGATTCTGGTGATACTGGAATTGCTTATTTGGTTAGATATGATGGGGACTTTTGTTGTTTTTATGAAACCGCGAAAGCAAGACCTACACATAAACTGATTAATACAGATGGTAGGTAAAATAAATAAGAAAGGAGTATATTGTGATTATTAAAAAGAAACAATAAGAAAATAATTTATATATGGTAAAACATTATGTCTAAGAAGAAAACACATGAAGAATATATATCAGAGGTACAAAAGAAAAATCCTAATGTAGAAGTAGTAGAGGAGTATCGAGGGAAAAAGGAAAAAATTTTACACAGATGTAAAGTTTGTGGACATCAATGGCCAGTATATCCAGGAAGTATTCTACAAGGATATGGATGCCCAAAATGTGGCAGAATTAAACAGGCAAACTCTAAGAAAATGTCACACGAAAAATACCTATCTAAACTATCTAAACTAAATTCAAACATAGAAGTATTAGAAAAATATAATGGCATGTCTGTGCCTATACGGCATAGATGTAAAGTTTGCGGATATGGTAAGAATGGGGAATGGAATCCTAAACCTTGTAATATTTTGCACGGAGATGGCTGCCCAGTGTGCTGTTTTCCCCCTAAAAAAATCGGCCAACCTCCAGAGTATAAAAATAGTATATGGGCGAGTGAATATAAAAAATTAGCGGAGTATTATGGTATGGCAGAGGAGCAAATGAAAGAAATTATGCCAATGAGTCATAAAAATATAGATATAAAATGCCCAAATTGTGGTAATATTAAATCAATAACTCCAATGCAGTTATTTAAAACAGGACTTAGTTGCTCAAAATGTTCAGACGGAATTAGTTATCCTGAAAAATTTATGATATCATTATTAGATCAACTTCATTTTAAATATCAATTACAATATTCTCCTAATTGGGCAGATGATAAAAAATATGATTTTTATATTCCAAATTATAATTGTATTGTCGAAATACATGGAGGGCAACATTATAAAGACCAAAAAAGAGGAAGGTCTCTAAAAGAAGAGCAAGAAAATGATCTATTAAAGGAGAATGTTGCGAGATTAAATGGCATTATAAAATATATTGTTCTTGATTGTAGAGAGTCAGTAGAAGAATGGATTAAAAATAGCATTATGAATAGCGATATACCAAATTTATTACATTTTACAGACAATGATATTAATTGGAGTAAATGTAATATAGACGCTTTAAGTAGTAAAGTTAAATATGCGGCAGTTTTATGGAGCAATGGATTATCAATTGGTAAAATTGCAAAGAATATAAATGTAAATGCATGTACGGTAACAAGGTGGCTTAAAAAAGCGGCCAATTGTGGGATGTGTGATTATACGCCAGAAAAAAGTAAAAAAAGGCAAGGAGAATTAATGAGAGGAAGGACTGTCTCAGAAGAATCTAAGAGAAAAAATAGTGAATCACATAAAGGAGTTCAAACTGGTGAAAACGGGACAAAGGCACGCAAGGTAATTCGTTTAGTTGATTTTAAAATTTACGGCTGTCTTAATTATGCAGCACAAAATAACAACATAAGCAATGTCACAATGCGAAATCGTTGTAAAAAGCATAAAGATTTTATGTACTACGATGACTGGCTGGCAGAACAAGAGAATTTGAAAGGAGAATGATTATGTATAGTGCAAAAGAAATTGAGAAAATGAAAAAGCTCATTAATCCAAATAGTGATAAATATTCAGATATACTTGTACAAATGTACGAACAGACGAAAAATAAATATGAATTTGCATTTGCTAATTTGCCAAATTATATGGACGAAGATGATAGAATTAAATTGCTTAAATGGTATAAATGTTTTGGAGATAAAGGATATGAATATTCTCTTTCTGAACATAGCATTATAGGGAAAATTATCAAGTAATAGACCTCCCCCTCTTGACAAACCGAAAATCTATGATATAATCATAGTACAAAATTAATTGGAAGGTGATAATAAATGAGTAACTACACCGCTTACAACGCCGACATTAACATCATCAACTCAGAACTCACAGTAGATAAAAACAGAAACCTGACTAGCTTCGATGCACTATGTGAATGCAACGGCAATCAGCTTGTGCTTACATATGTTGCTGATTCTGGCAATACTCCAGAAGATTGGTGCTTTGCAGTTTTGGACAATATGTACAACAAAGCACTAGAATACCTATCTGACGCCCTAACAAATGAGGAAGATGTATTTGTTAATGCGTTTAGATATAAGGATTCGCCAACCGCATATGATATCTATTATGGTTGCGA